>ENA-UOOR01000008-UOOR01000008.1-fermentation-metagenome-genome-assembly--contig:-NODE-8-length-279351-cov-20.067212_pt1 | contig 279351 bp, 295 predicted proteins | sample MGYA00245780_ERZ724029 | MGnify/ENA primary metagenome ERZ724029 (study PRJEB28704, sample SAMN03018315) | fermentation metagenome | biome: anthropogenic terrestrial biome; feature: soil...
CGTGGTCGACCTGGGTCGTTGTCGTGACGCCGCCGACGCTCCAGGTTATGGTGTAAGTTACGATCGTCCAGGTGGCGGTGACGGACAGGTCCTCAGCGGGCATCGTCGCCGGCAGGGCCGGGGACCATCCGGAGAAGGCGTATCCCGTCTTGGTCGGGGCCGTCGGGGCGGTGACCGCCGCGCCGAAGGCCACCGTCATGGTGCCGACTGCGGAGCCTCCGTCGGAATCGAAGGTTATGGTGTAATCCACCGGGGTGGCGGTGAACTCCGCCGTGTATGTGGTGTCAGCCGTCGCCTCGACGAGACCGGGTGTCCACCCGGCGAAGGCGTAGGTGTACTCGGGTGTGGCGGCCTTCGCAGGGGTCCCGGCGTATGCCGGCATGGTCCCGTGGTCGACCTGGGTCGTTGTCGTGACGCCGCCGACGCTCCAGGTTATGGTGTACTGGTTGACGGCGGAGGTGAAGACCGCCGCATAGGTCTGGTGTCCCGTCACCGCGGCTATCTCGGGGGACCATCCGCTGAATGCGTAGGTGTATTGCGCATCAGCGGCCTTGGTCGGGGCTACTCCGGCGTATACCGGGGTGGCGCCGTAGTCCAGGACCTGGGTGTCCGCGGTGACCCCTTCTACGGTCCAGGTTATGGTGTACTGGTTGACGGTCCACTGTGCGACAAGTGTCATATTCTCCGCAGGCATCATCGACGGTACCGGCGAAGACCAACCGGCGAAAGTGTGTCCCGTCTTGGTCGGGGCCATCGGGGCGGTCACGGCAGTGCCGTAATCCTGGGTTATCGCCAAAACTGAGGATCCTCCGGCAGAGTCGAAGGTTATTGTGTACTGATTGATCTGGAACTTCCCATAGAGATTCAATACGTCCGTTCTTCCCTCAGTGGAATATATCTCGCTGCCCGAAGCATAGCTTGGGTCAGTATACCATCCCATGAAAGTATGTCCGGTCCAAACCGGACTGCCGAATGTTATGACCGTGCCGCCGGGTACGTACTCCCTTACGGGGTCCGGCAGATAGCCTCCGGGCAGGAAGTACTGTATCGACTTGGTGCTTATCTGCCAATTCGCGAAATATGCTCTGTCACCTGTGGTCCCGTGAGGTATTATCAACGGATCCCCGGACACGCCGGTTATGCCGGTCCCGGACCATCCCAGGAAGAAGGAGTTGGTATGAGGTACCTCCGGAATCGGAACCACCCAACTGCCGGTTTCTATAGTGTACGTGTATACCTTGGCATGTCCGAGATCCTCGGTGCCGCAAACATCGCAGCCCACGGTCACCGTGTACTCTCTGGGTAGCAGCACCACCTGTATGATCACGTCCTCTGACAGAGTCACCCAGAAGGACATGGAGGAACCTTCGGGGCAACCAGACACGGGTATCACGACATTAATGCCGTTGAAAGGGTATTGGGTAGGGTCATTCTCCAAACGGTACGTCCCGCTGCCCGTGAGAACCACGCTGTCTATTCCGTATCCGATATTGGGGATCGCCAGCAAAAGCGCCTCGTTGCCCTTCGTCACTGACGGAGGAGCGCTGAACTCACCGAACTTGTCCCCGGAGTCTACCAGCTCGATGATCCATGAATCAGTCGGAACCCATACGGCATAGAGGTTGTGATTTTCCCCCTTCTTCACTACCGTGATGCTTACCACACGGTCTGTGCCTTCCGTATCAAGTGACCATCCCGAGAAGGAATACCCGCTCTTGGCGGACAGGATGGGCAGGCTGTGGTACGTTCCTCCGTATGTTACGCTTATGGTCCCGATTGCCGTTCCGTCCATAAGAGTGACCGTGTAGGAATTCGGGGGTCCCCAGACAGCCTTGAGCGTCAGGTCCCAATGGTAAACCGTTGGGTCTACGGACGATATCACGGTACCGTCGGGGAGCTCCCAGTGGCCCGGAGCGTAACCGGTCCTGGTCGGAGGTGCCAGGGCGAAAGGTGCGTCATAGATATCGAAAACAGCTGGATTGCTCCCCGACACCGGAAGGTCTCCGCCGTTCATGTCGTATACTATACCGTACTGAGAAAGAGACCATACAGGCCAGTATTCAGCGGAGCTCGTTACCGTTATCTGGGCACCCGGGGCGTAAGCGGGCGTCGTCCCCCCGGATACGTCTGTCCACCCGGATATGTTGTAACCGGGCCTCATGTATCCCAATGTCTCCATCTCAGCCTGTGACGGGAGGATCAGCGAAGAAAGGTTGACTGAACCGATCTTATAGCTGCCGCCCCAATAGTTGATGGTGATCTCATGTTCCCAATGGTTCAGGTTTATGGACACTTGGGTATCCGAATCCATGCGCCCGGTTTCATACAAGGTCTAGATGGGGATCAGGTTCGGCCCCACCTTTAGCTCGAAGATGCAAAGATCGGACGTGTTCTCTCCGAAGACCACAGAGAACATCCTTGAGGTCCCCTTCTCCACAAAGAACTGGTTCGAGGACGGCACCGCCTGAGGATTCTTTCCGTCCTTGTCATAGAGCACGAAATAGTTCCCCGGGTCCGAATAGAACAGAGGATCCGAGTAATCGAACGTCAGCTTGATCGTCTCGGCGAAAGCCACCTCTATTGCGACATTCGACTTGACCGAACCGATCGAGACCTCGTAGACCCCGTTGCCCTTGTCGGTCGGAATATACACGGCACCGCCCACCGTGACGTACTTGAGAACATACGGGTTGCCGGAGGTCTTGGTATCTATCGATACCGTAAGGCTGCTGTTGAACATTATTGGCGATATCGTACCTGTGTTGAGGGACCAGGATATCGCACTGGAAGAGGATATCTGCTGGGATGCCCCCGTCCAGGAGAGGTTGTTCGGCATGGTGGCGCTGATCGTGGCCGTGAACGTCTGGGGCACGAAAGCCACCGAATATCTCATTCCGTTGGTTATCGTTTTTATGATGACCTGCCCGTTCACGATCTCATAGTTCGCCGTGGGAAGGGCGGACCAGTTGATGCCGTCTGAGGATGTCTCCACATGGGATATGCGGTAGCCCAGCGATGGAGACGCATAGACTGCGAAGGATGTGCTGGATGTGGGGAAGGCTTGATTGCCGTAAGGTGTAACGCTTCCTCCGGCCCCCGTTCCGTCCGGGTCTCTGGAAGCCATTATCGTCACCTGCTTCAGAGACTGGGAGCTGAGGGTGAGCGTCACAGTATACTTCACTCCGTCCTGGAAGCTCGTATCCAATACAGCCGTGCCTGAGTATATGTCGCCGTTCGATGCGATAAGAACGACCTGACAGGGATTCACTATGCTGTCGAGAGGGACGGATATGGACGGCACATCTCCGTACTCTATGGGGCCGAAGAGCTCCCCGAACATAGGGTAGCTTATGCCGTTGACCGATATCGACTGTGTTGCGATAGCGGTCGCAAGACCGGAGAACTCGACGACAGCCACATCATTCTGGTAGGTTTGACCGTCATGCAGCACGACCGCGGCACCGGTGCCGTAGGTTATCGAGCTGCCTTCCAAAGATGTTGCAGGGACCCTGAGGCTGGAAGAACTCCCTGAGAAAATACCGAAGGTGGCATCTACAAAGCCGGCCTCGATGTGCAATACGGCATTATAGCCTCCTATCCCTGCCCCGGGATCTATCAGATTCGTTGTACTGCCCATGCCAGTATGGTTATTGACGGCGGCACCGCCTGTCGCGATTATGTATCCTCCGTTGATCGTTATCGTGCCGCAGGTCAGGATCGGCGTGGCACCGTTACTGCCTATACCCGAACCCGCATAGGCTCCGGTCTTATTGGCGGTGGATTCGGCATTACCCCCCTTGGCATTCAGACTGCCGGTGCTATACTCGGTTATCACGAGAGATGCGCCGGCCTGCACACGCACAGCAGCAGTGCTGGTAGCCGGCACATCCTTGGTCCATGAGAATCCGTGGGATCCCTCCAGAGAGTTGGATCCCCACAGAGTAAGGCGCAGCTCTGCACCCGGGGATATGTTTATCGGAGATATCGTGGGAGTGACGGGAACACCTCCTACGGGAGGAGCGGTCATTGTCACATTGTAAAGTATCACCGATGGGGTCCCGCCGGTTATCCGGATGTTATTGCTGTAAGCAGCATTTCCGGATATCTCGGAGATGTAATGATACCCATTGTCGTTTATCGTCACGACCCCGAGAGCCAGATCGTGGATCTTGGCATATACCGGATAGAGGGTCAGGTCATATGCCTTGTCGTACACTATATCCAGAGGATAGAAGTCCTCCTCTGCGCCTGTCACGTAGACGTCACCCGTAAGCGTAGGGGGGGCAGTGCTCCATCCAACGTGAACATAGCCGCTCTTGGCATAATTCAACGGACCGGTGCTGAAGGTGGACCCGTAGTACACCCCTACCGAAAAGGTCCCCTTTACGTCATCCACAAGCGAGAGCGTGTAGTGATTCGGTGACCATACCGCATACAGTGTCGTATCGGACGTTATCTTCATCAGAGATCCCGGGCTGTAGTTATCCCCCAGTCCGTCAGCCCGGGTGTTCCAAGTCGAGAACGTCCCCGCCGGGTTACTGAAATGGTAGTAATAACCCCCCTGGGAGAAGCTGTAGCCGGGCAGATACAAACGACCAGTATCTGTTGTGGGACGGTAGTATCCGCCGGGGTCGTCAGTATCTAGACGCCCTCCGTTAGGATTGAACGATACAGTATATGTGGCGGCCTCCGCATCGTCGGAATATTCGGACAGCACAGCGAAGCTTAGCACTGAGAGCAAAGCGACCGCTACTGCTGCTAACCTTACCGCGATACCTCTGTTCATCTGTCTCTCCAAGATGGGTGCGTTATTGTTTGGATCTCAACAGCTTAACGTTGTTGACGATTGCACAAGCGACAGTAATTTTACGTAATATATAAAGTAAACACTGTTATACAACGGGCTGGTAGAAGCATAATATCTCACTCATTCAGTACGCTCATGATTATGCACAGAACCCTCTGAAATGATCCTGAAACCGCAACGCCGAAGCAAGGTCTTTCTGTCAATGTATAAAAAGCATCTCGCGGTATTTCGGCAGAGGCCACATCTGGTCGTCCACTATCATCTCCAATGAATCCGCATGCTCCCTCTCGTCATCGAGGTAGGGACGTATGGTCTCACAGAATCCCAGCGCTCTCTCCCTGGCATCCTCTATTCGCTCCAGCCGGTCGCAGAGGAGGTCCGTCTCCCGGGCCATCCTCCGGGCTTCGTACATATGCCTGGATATATCCCGTATGAGATCCACCTCGTTCCCTGCCAGCGCGTCGAACTCTTCAGGAGGGAAGGTGTCCTTGATCTTGGAGACGTTCTCCAGCAGCATGGTCTGATAGGATGTGGCGACCGGCAATATATGGTTCAGGACCATGTCGCTCATGACCCTGGCCTCTATCTCCGTTTTGAGGGAGTACTGCTCCCACAACACCTCTGCCCTGGCCTCCAGCTCCCCCTTCGTAAGGACCTTCGTGCGCTCGTACGCCCTTATCGTATCCTCACGGAGGAAGGCATCGTATACCTTGGGCACGGACATCTCGCAGTCCAGTCCCCTGCGGGCAGCCTCCTCTCTCCATTCGTCGGAGTAGTTGTTGCCGTCGAAGCACACGCCTTTGCATGTGCCGTAGTACTCCCGGACGGTTTCGAGGATGGCCTGCTCTTTCGAAGCCCCCGCGGATATCTTCTCATCCAGCTTCGACCTGAACAGTACCAGCTCATCAGCTACGATCGTGTTTATCGTGGTGATCGCCAGAGAGCAGTTGGCTGAGGATCCCACGGCCCTGAACTCGAACCTGTCCCCTACGAAGGCGAAGGGGGATGTCCTGTTGCGGTCGGTGTTATCCACCAGTATCTCCGGGATCTGAGGTATGCCGATGCTGTATCCGGGGCGCTTCCCCATCTTCACGATGCTCTTCGACTTCAGCATCTCCTCGAATACCTCTCTCAGCTGGGAGCCCAGGAACACCGAGATGATCATGGGGGGAGCCTCGTTGGCGCCCAGCCTGTGGGCGTTGGAAGAGGACGCTATGGACGCCTTCAGCAGACCGTTGTTCCTGTACACCGCCATAAGAACCACGGACATGAAGGCAAGGAACCTCAGGTTCTCCGAGTCCGTCCTGCCGGGCCCGAAAAGACCCGGGCCGTCATATACGCCCAGGGACCAGTTGCAGTGCTTGCCTGATCCGTTCACTCCCCGGTACGGCTTCTCGTGGAACAGAACCCTGAAACCGTGACGCTTGGCCACGGGTTTCATCATGGACATCAGCATCAGATTGTGGTCTATGGCCAGGTTCGCCTCCTCGTATACAGGGGCTATCTCGAACTGGTTGGGGGCCACCTCGTTGTGCCTTGTCTTGATCGGTATGCCGAGCTTGTAACATTCCGTTTCCAGCTCCCTGAAGAAGGAGAGCACCCTCTGAGGTATGGATCCGAAGTAATGATCCTCCAGCTGCTGGCTCTTTGCGCTCTCATGGCCCATCAGGGTCCTTCCCGTCAACAGAAGATCGGGGCGGTGGGCATAGAGGGCCGAGTCTATCAGGAAGAACTCCTGCTCCCAACCCAGATAAGGTATCACCCTGGCACTTTCCATGTCGAAGTATTCCAGGAGATCGGAGGCCGCCTTGCCCACCGCCCAGCCGGATCTCAGAAGAGGCGTCTTGTAATCCAGAGCCTCCCCTGTGTATGATATGAAGACCGTGGGTATGCACAAGGTGTCACCTATCACGAAGGACGGCGACGAGGGGTCCCATGCCGTGTATCCTCTGGCTTCGAAGGTGTTCCTGAGCCCCCCGCTTGGGAATGAGGATGCATCAGGCTCCTGCTGGCACAGTACCTTCCCGGTGAATGATTCCATGGCGTCCCCGGGCCCGGAGGGCTGGATGAAGGAGTCATGCTTCTCAGCCGTCTCCCCCGTGAGAGGCTGGAACCAGTGCGTGTAGTGCGTTGCGCCCATATCCATGGCCCATCTTTTCATTCCCTCCGCGACGCTCTCAGCGAGATTCTTGTCCAGGGTCCTCCCTTCCTCTATGCTCTCGTATATCCCGCGCCTCACGTAGGAGGGCAGGTACTTCCGCATGTTCTTCCTGCTGAACACATTGCATCCGAAGTACTCTGAGACCGTACCCTGAGCATCGGTTTCCACCGGTTTTCTGGAGAAAGCCGTGTCGACCGCCCTGAACCTGCTGTTGGCCATGATGCCTCATCTACTTATGTTTAATAAATGTTGCTAATGGTACCCAAATACATCGTTTTAATTTGATATATTAGACACACGTCTAATGTTTGCCAAAATGTTGGATTTTGTGAGCTCAGCGATATTCAAACAGACGCCCCGGCCCCCTCAAATGAGCGGCAGGAACCCCGCGGAACTCATTGGATAAAGTATATTTCAGGTCATCGCATCGCCCGTACGGGGCGATGAATCCTTACATCAGACTCTTCAGGCCGGAGATGGTCCTAATCGGGATAGCGTTCCTTTTCATCTCCTCGATGATCGTCCCGGGATCGGATCCCCTGAACGCTCATATGATCATAGGCGCGGTGTCCGTGGCACTGTTCGTAATGGGGGGCAACGCCCTGAACGATTACGCGGATTCCGCATCGGATTCGGTCTCCCACCCATCCAGACCCGTACCCTCCGGGCAGATCCCGAGGGAGAACGCACTGTATGCGGGATGTTCGCTCCTGATTGCTTCCGCGATCGTCGCGGTGCTTCTTCCTGTGGTATCCTTCATCATAGTCGCAACCGCCTGTGCCCTGGAGACAGCTTACGAGCTGCGCCTTAAACGCATGGGCCTAGCAGGGAATCTCACCATCGGTGCCGTAACGGGCATGACCTTCCTTCTGGGAGGGAGCATAGCCGGGGATGTTGCCAGATGCGCCATCCCTTCCCTTGCGGTCATGCTGATATCCGTCAGCAGGGAGATCAGCTCCGACATCGCAGATGCCGCAGGGGACATAGGGAGAAGGACGCTGCCCCGGTCGATAGGCCTCCGGGGATCCCGCATCATAGCATCCTTAGTATTGCTTTCCGCCGTGCCCGTATCCCTGGCGTTCCCTGTGATATATGATACTGGCACATTGTTCTTTTTCGCAGTGGTGCCGTATATACTCATAATTGAGACTTCGAGAAGGATACTTCTCGGCAAGAACGGCACAGAGCCGCTGATGCTGATATCCATGCTGCTTCTGGGTCTCTCATTCGGCCTTTGGTCGTTTTGATCCGAACAGCTCCGGGCACATAGCCTTGGCCGCGGCCTTCAGCTCGTCTCCCCTGAGACGCTCGAAATCATAGTCCTTGACGGCGAGCACGATCTTGTCCAGAACGTCATCTGACAGGTTCACGTACCTCTCCTTCATCCTCCAGTACCGGAGAAGCTCGTCCTCCATCTCGCCGCGCCACATACGGTCGTACTCCATCAGGGACTCCTTGGATACATCCCCTTTCCTGATGCAGGCCGCTGCGACCTCCCCTGCCATCTTGCCTGTCCGGAGGGCATTGCGTATGCCTCCTCCGGTAAGAGGGTTGATCACCCTTGCCGCATCCCCTGCGGTCATTATGCCGTCCCCGACAGAGCAGGGGATCCCGGGCCTGGTGGATACCGCCCCTGCGACCACCGAGAGGATGTTGCCTTTGTTGAGCCGCGGGTCGGACTCTATGAACTTATCAAGCAGCCTTTTCGTTTCTCCTTCGGAAACGCATCTGCTTCCCTGCACGCCCATCCCTACGTTCGCCTTTCCGTCGCCTTTGGGGAAAATCCATGCATACCCTCCGGGGGCGCAGGAGCCCAGTACGATCTCGCAGAAGTCCTCCTCTATCTCCACTCCGGACATGAGATATTGCAGGCACGTATCCATGTCTGACATCTCCAGATCGGTATCGAGGCCTGCCCATCTTGCGGTCTGGCTCTCGTAACCGTCCGCAGCTATGACGCAACGGGCATGTATCTCGCAATCGGAACCCATATGCCTTACGGTGATGCCTGTCACTTTCCCATCCTCAGTGATCACGCCTACGCATCCGGCCCTCATCATTATCCGTACGCCGGATGATGCCGCTCTGCCGGCGAGGAATTTGTCGAAGAGGTGCCTGTCGAGAACATATCCCACCTCTGAGCCCTCGGGGCACTCGCGAACCTTCAATGTATTGCCGGAGGGGGATCTCAGTATCGTGCCGGAGATCTTTGCGGATATCCACCCGGGATCCGGCTCTATGCCTGCTTCCAACAGTCTCCTCTTGGATACGCCCTCCGCACATCTCAGGGGCGCCCCTATCTCCGCCTTCTTCTCAACGAGTATCACACGGGCTCCGCCGTCGGCGGCGTGCTTTGCCGCCATGCTGCCGGCGGGTCCTGCTCCCACCACGACGACGTCGCAATCATAGCTCATCGGCATATCAAAGCGAATATACCGAACGCGGATAAAACAGATGCTGCCTGCCCACTGTCACAATATGGAGCGCTGGGTCCTTCTGCTCAATGTTAAAGTATCATGATGCGATACTTTTCCCATGCGCTCCGCTGCCAGGGAAGGGGCGGCGCTGAGGAGGATATTATGGCAACGGTAACAGCGCACATGAACTTCTGCAACAAGACCCACAAAGCAACCGTGACGAAGAGGGACGATGAGGATTTCGACGTTACCATCGTATCGGACTGCGAGTTCGTGCAGGAATATGCGAAGCTGCTCACCAAGATCACGCTGGAGGACCTTACGGACAACAGGACCAGCTCGATAACGGACCCGGAGAAGCTGAAGTACATCATGGGCCCGTGCCTCGCCCCCAACGCCGTATTCAATGCCGGATGGCTGGAGGCGGGGATGTTCTCCAAGAGTCTTGCCAAGAAGGTCAAGCAGAACGTTGTGTCCTTTGAGAACCTTTGAATCTGGCACATCTGTATTCGAAATTAGTATCAGGAGGTTGGGATCATATCTGAGGAATATCGCGGGCAAAAAGAGAACGGTATCAAGAGGCCGAGGGTGGCCTTTGTATGCGTTCACAACTCATGCAGAAGCCAGATCGCCGAGGCTTTCTCAAAGGAATATACGCAGGATGCTTTCGACAGCTTCTCCGCGGGAACTGAGCCTTCCGGGATCAATCCGGATGCGGCAAGGCTGTTGGCCTCCGGATACGGAATGGATATCGGGAGAAAACGGTCCAAGCACATAAACGAGCTCCCGGAGATCGATATCGTCGTCACCATGGGGTGCGGCGTAGCATGCCCGAATGTCCGGTGCAAGCACTCGGAGGATTGGGGCATCGAGGATCCTACCGGTTCTGATGATGACGTTTTCATGGATACCATGGAGGTCATACGCAAAAAGGTCCTGGACCTCAGAGGCAGGGTGCTCTCGGGCACCCTCTGATCCCGTTGCGATGAATACCGCGAGGGAGGGTTGCTGATCCCTACTCCTTCGCCTCTTCCTCCAATATCCTCTTTATCTCCTCTTTACCGAGGACCTTCCCGGGCGAGAATACCTTCCTGCCGACCACCAATGCCGGCGTGGACATCACGCCGTATCTCATTATCTCCCTCACATCGGATACATGGTCGACTTCCTGGGGCATGCCCATATCCTTCAATGCCTCCCTGGTGTTGGCTTCCAGCTTCCTGCATTTGGAGCAGCCTGTTCCCAGCACCTTCACGAGTGCTCCTTCTCCTGCGTTCTTTCCTTCCATGATCTCACAAACCTATGATGAAATTGAAGATGTATCCTATGACTATTATGCCGACGACGACTATGAGGAAGAATGTCGCCAGGAGCTTGTTCTTCATAACGCTCTTCAACAGCATTATGGATGGTATGGACGTAGCCGTCACAGCCATCATGAATGCTAATATCGTCCCTGCGCCGATGCCCTTGGAATAGAGGGCTTCGGCTATCGGTATGGTCCCGAATATGTCCGCGTATATGGGCACGCCCAACAGAGTGGCTATTATCACAGAGAACGGATTCTGCTGACCGAGCACGGACTGGATGATGTCGGCGGGGATCCAGTTGTGTATCAGCGCCCCGATGCTCACGCCTATCAGTATGTAAACGAAGACCCTTCTGAAGGTGTCCTTGGTCTGACCCCAGGAGTAGGATGCGCGATCCTTCCTGCTCATCTCATGCGATACCGTATCGCATCCGCATCCCTCTCCGCCTGCCGCAATGGGGTCCGGCTTGGCGAAATCCTCTATCTGATCCTCCATGTGCATCCTCTCTATCAAGGAGCCGCCCACGACGGCCAGCAGTATCCCGACCACCAGATATGCGATGGCTATCTCCGGCCCGAAGATTCCTATCAGCACTATCAGAGCGGCCAGGTCTATGAAGGGGGAGGAGATAAGGAAGGAGAACGTCACCCCTGCCGGCAGACCCGCCTTGGTGAAGCCTATGAATATCGGGACAGAGGAGCAGCTGCAGAACGGGGTCAGTGTGCCCAATACGGCACCGGCGAAGTTGCCCTTGATGCCCTTCACCCTGCCGAGCAGTTCCCGCGTCCTCTCGGGCGGGAAATAGCTCTGTATGTAGGATATCACGAATATCAGCGAGAGCAGGAGCATGACGATCTTTATCGAATCGTATATGAAGAACTGCAGACTGCCGCCCAGCCTGCTGCCGATGTCGACCCCCAATGCCGTGAGGCCGTTGCCCACCGCATCGTTCAGCCACTTCATCCCTAGTACCTGAGTCTGAAAGAAATCCCATATCCCGCCCATATGCTTCATCTGCCTTTCTGATCAGCCTTCTGCCCGAGAGCACTCCAGCATGGGCTTGGATGATGCATGCGGATCATAATATATAGATATATCTAAATGTACCTATCTAAGCTCAGCATCCGTCCTCATCATTAATGCGCTGATTCCGGGAGATCATATCGGAGACCTCCTTGAGATCGGATACGAGAATGTCTATCCGGCTCTTATTGAGGGAATAATGCATCCACTGCCCGTCCTTCCTGCCTTCGACCAGCCCGCTCCTGATCAGCACGCCCATGTGATGAGAGAGAGTAGGTTGAGACACGCTGAGATTCTCAAGCAGCTTGCAGGCGCACATCTCACCCTCTGCGAGCATAGAGACGATCCTGAGACGATTCCGGTCCGATAGTGCCTTGAAAATGTCCGTCTGATCCTCTGAGAGCATGGGTTCGGTCTAGGCCCCGGCGGTTATTTATCTGTGTCGAATCTGAGGATGGGATGAGATATGTGATAGAAAAGAAAGGAAGAGGTTTCGGATGCCGGGATCACCCGAGCATCTTCTTCATGTCCTCGGCGGGGGTGCTTATGGGGGATACCCCGAACTCCTTGACCAGGAAATCCAGCACGTTCGGGGAGACGAACGCCGGAAGGGTGGGTCCGAGATATATGCCCTTGACGCCCAGGCTAAGCAGGGTGAGCAGTACTGCCACAGCCTTCTGCTCGTACCACGACAGCACGATCGTCAGAGGCAGGTCGTTCACAGAGCATTCGAATGCCTCGGCGAGAGCGAGAGCGACCTTGACCGCTCCGTAGGCATCATTGCACTGTCCGACATCCAGTATCCTGGGTATTCCTCCGATGTCCCCGATGTCCATGTCGTTGAACCTGTACTTGCCGCAGGCAAGGGTCAGGATCAGAGTGCCGTTGGGCGAGTTCCTGACGAAGTCAGTGAAGTAATTCCTCCCGGGCCTGGCGCCGTCGCATCCTCCGACGAGGAAGATGTGGCTTATCGCACCCGATTTCACTCCGTCGATGACCTTGTCGGCCACGGACATTATCGTGCCGGCTGAGAATCCGGTGGTGACAGTCTTCCCTCCGTTGATGCCGGTCATCTGCCGGTCCTCTTTGTATCCGCCCAAGGCCTTCGCCTTCTCTATCACGAGAGAGAAATCACGGTCCTCTCCGATGTGAACTGTATCGGGATAGCTGACAGGGCCCGCAGTGAAGACACGGTCGATGTAGCTTGCCTTCGGCTTCATGAGACAGTTGGTAGTGAACAGTATGGGCGCCGGCACATCATCGAACTCGTCGCGCTGATTCTGCCATGCGGTTCCGAAGTTGCCCTTCAGGTGGCTGTACTTCCTGAGCTCCGGGTATCCGTGGGCCGGAAGCATCTCCCCGTGGGTGTAAATGCTGATGCCCTTGCCCTCGGTCTGCTTCAGCAGAGCCTCCAGATCCAGAAGGTCATGCCCCGTGACGATTATGAAGGGGCCCTTCTCGATCTTCATGGATACCGTGTTCGGAGCCGGCACACCGTACTTCTCGGTGTTCGCCTTGTCAAGGAGGGCCATGCACTTGAGGTTGGCCTGTCCCGCCTCCATTGTCATTGCCAGGAGCTCATCGAAATCAGAGGACTCCCCGATGGCGGCAAGGGCTTTGTAAAGGAAGGCGTCCACCTCCGGGTCCTTGTACCCCAATACCTTGGCATGATAGGCGTAGGCGGCTATGCCCTTCAGTCCGAAGAGGATCAGGGATTTGAGGGACCTTATGTCCTCATTGTCCGTCCATATCTTCTCGGTCCTGAATGCTACGCTGCCGCAACCGCAGACGTTGGATCCGCAGAGCCTCTCGGTCTCCTCCTCAACGGCATCTATCTGTCTCTTGACGGAAAGAGGGTCGAAGTCCACATTGGTTATGGTCCTGAAAAGAGCCTCCTTTACGATATCGTCAGTTCTGCCGCTTGTCTTCCCCTTCGCCCTGATGGACAGGTCGACGAGGGCCGTTATGAGGTCATCCTGCAGATTCGCCACATCAGACGTTTTCCCGCATACCCCTGCCGAGCCCGTGCATCCGGTACCTTTGGCCGTCTGCTCGCACTGGAAACAAAACATTTCACTCTTCATTCTTCAGATCTCCTTTCCCGTGTATCCTTTGGATACTTCGTATAATAAAGATACTAGGTTAAATACTGTAGGTATCCATAAGCATACTATGAACAAAGGATGCACGGTGTACAAGACCATGGACTATCTCTCCAAGAAATGGACGGTGATGATCATACTGGAACTGTACAAAGGCAACAGATGGAAAAGATTCTCCGAGATAAAGCGTTCCATGGAGGAGATAACCCCTAAGATGCTCTCGGAGCGCCTTAGGGCATTGGAGGGGGAGGGCATAGTCGAGAGGAGGACCGATGATTCAGAAGTGCCCACGAAGGTGTTCTATCGTCTCACCGAGATGGGCTTGGACCTCATACCTGTTATCAAAGACGTGAAATCCTGGGCCCTCAAATGGAAGGAGAAGAACGTCGCATGCGCCTCCCAGGACTGCATAGCATGCGTTCTCTGATGATCAGCGAACGCTGAGAGGAGCATATCTTCGCACGGGCCGCAAAGCTTTCGTAAAAGGGATCGTAGTGCAGGGGATGGGATTTGAACCCACGGACCACTGAAGGACTAGGCCCTCAACCTAGCGTCGTTGGCCATGCTTGACTACCCCTGCGTATAGGCGACGTAAACGAATACGCTTAATAAGTTTTGCCGTCTGGAAACGCGCCCGGAGGGGTGTTTCTCCCCCATAACCCGTCCCGAGGGGCGCATATGCAATCAGAATTAATACACGGACGCCTTTGACCCGGATGTCAGGAGAGAGAGGGCGGCCGACGGTAGGACATTGTCCGGCTGAGGAAGTTCCCTCCTCCACAGGGCAGATGGGTCGGGAAATCCGGCCGGGCGAGAGCTCGGGCAAGGGCTCAGAAACGACACAGCCGGGGCGCAGGATGATCTGTGGACAGTGACGTTGCCTTCGGATATGATGAAACGGCGACACCCCATCGGAGCAAGCCCGCACAGCCGGGATGATTGCCCAAGGACCGGCGGGTAGGGTGCATTAGTTGAATGCCGCCTGAAACAGAAGGGGGACTACTACTCTCACCTGACACTTCTCACCAGGGAGGATGACCGTTGGTCATCAGGTACCGGTTATAGTTCCTGGCGGTCTCGTAGCTCTTGTATATCAAGAAGAGCCAGCCGAGGAATACAAGTACGAATCCCAGAGGTACGAAGAACATGATCGCCGAGAATATTATGAAACCTAGGAAGTAGAGCAGGCCCTTGGCCTGCCCGGTATAGAGGATGCCGAGGCCGGGCAGAAGAGCGGATATCAATATAGCCAGAGCCTCGCTTTTCATATTCCTCTTGTAACCCGATGGATCTGTATCCCTGGCCGGAGGAGCGTGACCTGCTTTGGTGCCGCATATCTCGCAGGTCCCTTCATCGGGCTTCATCTCATGACCGCAGTTGCTGCAGAACAGGTAATCACCCGCTCTTCCAAAGGTATGGTCCGTATATATCCTTCTCCTTCGGGCACATACTCTTTATCGGAAAATGCCTATCGCACGATGATGAGGATAGACACGAGATACAGGGCCGTGGGATTCGATATGGATGGCACCCTCCTTGATACCCGCGTCGACTATCGCAGGATGACGGAGATCGTGCTTGATGAGATGAAGAGGATGGGCGTGCCGGAGAGCGCCATCGACAGGTCCGGCGGATATAAGTTCAACATAGACTCAGGGGTGGAATGGCTCAGGTCCAACGGCCGGGGGGCGGACGTGTTCGAGGTCAACCGCAGGGTCGCCGGGGCGGCAAGGGACGTGGAAATGGAGCATGCGGATAAGGCTGTCCCCTTCCCGGGGGCCGTTGAGTTGCTCACCGCCCTGAGGTCCCGCGGGATACGCGTTGGCGTGCTGACCAGGGGCTGCAGGGAGTATGCTGAGGTCGCCCTGTCCGTTTCCGGGGTCATGGACCTGTTGGATCATGTTGTGGCAAGGGACGACCATCCCGAGGAGGAAGCAAAGCCCTCGCCCATAGCAATGGAGCATCTGGCACATGGGCTCGGAGTGTTCCCTGAGGACATATTGTTCGTCGGCGACCATTCCTTTGACAGGATCTGCGCCAAGGAATCGGGTGCAGGATTCGTAGGTGTCCTCAGCGGAACGTACGGAGAAGCGGACTGGGAAGATGTCGGCGAGACCCGTGTCATAGACACGGTAGCGGATCTTATAGAATTCTTATAAAAGGAAATATGCCGCGGGGTCAGGCCCCGCGGCGGTTTCTGCTCACTGGCTTCCGTCGCCGTAAGTGACGTTGCGGCCTTGGATCTTCTCTTCCTCCATGTGGTCATAGTGGAAGCGTTCCTTGTTCATCATGCCGATCTTATCCTTGGGAAGGATCTTCTTGGCAGCCTGCATCATAACGCTTCCGACACCCATGAGCTTGGAGTCCATGTTTATGCCGAACCTCGTCTTCCCGCATACCAGGTGCCCGGGGTTCATCACATCGTGGGGGTCCAGGAAGGTCTTCAGATCCCTCATGAGCTCCGTGGAGTTGCGCTCCCTTACGAGATCCAGATTCGATGCGAAGAACACTCCGAAGCCCAGGGAACGGCCTCCGTACAGGAGAGCTCTGTTACCGAGATAGAAGTTGAACGCGAAAGCCACCATGCCCAGCATGGTCTCGTCGTCCTTGAAGTAGTACGGCATGAACATGGCTGTACTGCGGTCTGCGATCATTCCGACGATACCGCCTGTATCCATCTTCATGACATCAAAGCTCTTGTAGCATTCATCGACGAACTCGGCCCAGTGCTGGACTTCCACGACGACCTCTGCCGGGATCGAGCCGATGCCGATCTTGCGGACCCTGTACTCGTAGCACCTCTCCTCCCACTCGTGGTCGGCGACATGCTGATCCATCTTGACCCCGCCGCTCTCAGCGACGATCTTGTCGATCTCCTGCTCCTCAAGCTTCACGAACTCCTCTGCGCCCTGGAGGGTCACGAGGAAGAGATTGTCGATGCCTTTGTGCTCATCTATGCCGGCCTTCCTCTGGTTCTCGAAATGATAGCAGTCAGACCAGGCTATGTGAAGGGGCTTCAGGCTCGGGTGGTTGACTATCTTATTGATAGGCACGCCCATCTCCTTGAGGTTCTTGAAATTGTATGCGAGGGGCTTGATTATCCCTTTGGGATACACCCTGAGGGTTACCTCCACAATGATACCAAGGGTCCCCTCGGCGCCGTTGAAGAGGCTGTTGAGGTTATATCCGGACATGTTGTTGGCGACGTTGTCGTAACCGGTCTCTATGACCGTTCCGTCAGGCAGAACGACCTTCAGGTTGAGTATGCTGTTCCCTGCCGCCCCGTACTTGTATCCGCCGGGACCTATCCCGCTGGTGGATATCCATCCGGCAACGGTGGCAGACGGGAAGCTGGACGGGTATGACCCGACAAGGAGGCCTTCCTTCTCGCAGACCTCCATCATCTTCTTCCATATGCAACCCGACTGGACCTTGACATACATGTTCTCCTTGTCGAGCTTTATGACCTCGTTCATGCCGGAGGACATGTCCAGAAGTATGCCTGCCGCAGTGGGCATCGAGCCCCCGAGCCCCCATGTGGAAGCTCCCCTGGGCACAACAGCTATTCCGTTCTGATATGCCAGCTTGACTATGGACGCGACCTGGTCGACAGTGTGGGGCCTGACAACGACATCTGGTATGTTGTTGAAGGCGATCCCGGCTTCCTTGGGAAGCGGTGCGAGATCGTGGCTGTACAGCATTCTGTCCATTTCGCTGGTATTAACGTTATCTTTTCCGAGGATCTCCTCCAACTGGTTGATGATCTCGGGTGTCACTTTCCGTGATAGGTTTTCTGCCTTCCTGGATGTCATTTATTCCCTCCGCTGATTAGGTTCCGCGGTTATATTGCACGTGTAAAGAGGGTGATGTTTAATAATGCTTTGGTGGGCCCTCTGCAAGAACTATCTGGACCCCTTTGGGCGGAATTCTTTCAGACCTGCTTCGGCGACGAGTTTTCGAAGAGAATCCCCCGTTGCTCTGAAAAGATGAGTCTGGCACTTGCAGTCTGAGCATCCGAATCCCTTCGCTGCCGGCTCCATGCCGCATGATACCGCTATTTCCGCCAGACGGCATTCGGGTATGCTGTCCGGATATGATTCATAGGCCTTGACATCACCCTCGAAGGACGTGAGACGATCAATGTGCCAGCGTATGCTCTTATTACGGCGCAGATGTCTCTCTATCCTTTGATCCAGGCCGTTCATGGCGCTTCCCACATAGCAGTACTGCCCCTTTTCAAGGGACACGGTGCCCAGGGACCCCACTTCCCTTGCGAAGGGCTCTCCGAGGGAAATAGCCAGCACGTATGTTCCCTTTCTCATCCTTCCGTCCGCTGCATATCCCTGTCGCGAACCTCTGACTCCGTCATTATCCGTATTATCGTGCTGCTGTCACTTATCTTAGAGGGGGTTATCCTCGCCACTTCCGAGAGCCTGCGGCCGTATACCTCCAGGTTATCCAGGTACTCCTTGTTCTCGGCATAGGGTATCTTCACCCTGAGCCCGTCCATGTGAAGGACCAGCGGAGCCGGCCTGAGGCTCATGCTGATCGGCTCGTATTCCTCAAGGAGCTGCTTGAGCTCCGCAGGATGAACGAAAAGGGGATCCTCCTCCAGAAGCCTGCGCTTATTCTCCAGGACCTTCATCACCGTATCGGCCACCTCTATGAGCTTTGCCCTTTCCGGTACCGTTCTCATCCTCTCGGCCTTGCGCCCTATTCCCGGGATTATCGCCTCGCAGAGATCGTCTATCCCCTCGGGCATGGGCCCCGTAACGAGGATGACGGGGGTCTCTATCTTCTCGAAGAGATGGGTCTTGGATTCGATACAGGGCTTGAAGTTGCCCAGCATCAGGATCGCGACGTCGTACTCCTCTATTATCCTGATCTCCTCCAGGGATATCTGAGATGTCGACTTGCCGCGCCCTCTGGCCAATCCCATGACCACGGATATCGCACCGTACTGCCTGAGCTGCTCCGCTATGTCGCATATCGGATGCGGCATGTGGTGCCTTCCGAGGGTGGGTCCCACCACGGCGATCTCGGTGCCCGCCAGGGGAACCTCGCGAACCTCTCCGCCCAATTCCCTGCAAAGCTTCTCCACCATGGGCCGGTCCTCCCCCGGGATGGACATCGTGACCGTGAGCATCTGGGAGCTCCTGGTGCTTTGGATCACCGTTCCGCCCACATCCTCTATCATCTCATATAGCTCGTCAGAGCGGTAGACTCCGCCGTCGTACATAAGGACCTCAAACATGCCTTTCAGCCTCCCTTGCCTTGGCCAGCATCTCAGCATGCATCTTGCGGGCCTCCTCTTTCATCTCAGGCCTCACGATCTCCTCGGTGGCCATTATCGTCAGGACCCTGCCGTCGGTCTGGTTGAACCTGACCCTTATGCCCTCGGGCATGGATCTCCATATGGCTCCCAGGATCTCCTTCTTCGTCTCCTCCCCTGAGGATATCTCTATGGCCGCGACCTCATCCATATCGACGCCTTCGATGACGATATCGAATCGTGTCTGCTGATCAACCCTCGCCCTGGTATATCTCTTCCAAAGCTGGGACAGTATGCTGGGTGCGTACCTCTCATCGGATATGGTGATGAACACATCATCACCCTCCTTCCTCAGCGAGGCCGCATCGGAGATCACCTTGTTATCGGGCTCCGCCTTCAGCATCACCGAGAATATGAATAGCGGGACCTCGGGCCGGAGCATCATCCGGGCCTCGTCTATGAGTATCCCCTTACCGATGTCGCTCATTATGACTCTGAACAGATCCTTGTATGCTTCGCATCCGTAGGGGTCTGTTCCGGTAGCCTCTATGTTCATCGGTTCACCTCACTGAAGGAATCCTGAGCTCAGGAGGGCACCGCCCACCGCGCCTATGTACTGCGAGTCCGGAGGAACTATGGGCCTCTCACCCAGCACCTCTCCCACTGCTTTCACGAGACCTGATATCAGAGACGTTCCGCCGACCTGGATTATGGGCTTCCTGATGTCGATCTCCTGGAGCTGCTGCTCGTAGACCTGCTCGGCCACGGAGTGACAGGCTGCGGCGGCCACGTCCTCGAAGGCCTTGCCCTCCCCCAGGCTGGTGACCAGGTCCTGTATCCCGAATATGGAGCAGTAGGAGTTCATCTTGGCCTTCCTCCAATCCCCCTTCTCGGCCAGAGCCCCGAGCTGCGTCACATCTATCTTGAGCCTGTTGGCGGTCATCTCCAGGAAACGGCCGGACGCTCCCGCGCATACTCCTCCCATGGTGAAATTGTCCGGAACGCCGTCCCTGATCGTTATCGCCTTGTTGTCCATTCCGCCTATATCGAGTATCGTGGCCTCGCCTTTCTGCCTGTCAGCCAGCCAGACGGCGCCTTTGGAGTTGACCGTGAGCTCCTCCTGTACCAGCTTGGCATTGAAGTGCTTGCCCAAGGTGAACCTGCCGTACCCTGTTGTTCCGATGCCCTCCAGATCCCTGAGCTGATAGCCGGCCTGTTCCAGGGCCTGGTTCAGTACGGTGGTGGCGGATTCGACGACGTCATAGGACGGCATCCATGCCTTCCCGATTATCTTGTTATTCTGCATTATCACGGCCTTGGTGGTCGACGACCCGGAATCGAGACCGGCGGTGAGCCCGGTCTGCCTCTCCCTTGCGAGGAGCTCCTTCCTCGTGACTATGGTCACCAGCGCCTCCATCCTCGTGAGCAGCTGTGCGGACTTCATCCTCTCAGTGAACGAGTAGGTGACCACGGGGAGCCTCGTATGCTCCTGTATGTATCTCCTGAGCTCGTTCCTGACCAATGCGGCCTCGGCGCACCTGAAGCATGTCGCTATGAATACCGCATCGGCATCGTAGACTCCTTTGGCAAGCTGTACCGCCCTTGCTATCATCAGCTTGAGCTGCGGGGACCGGGGATTGAAACCGAATTCCCTGACCGCATCGTCCACATCGTCTGCGCCGACGTCAGGGTAGACCATCTTGCCGCCCACACTGAACGCCGCCTTCTCTATCTCGCTCTGGACGCTGCTGTACTCCGTACCGCAGGAGAGCTGTGCTATCTTGATCATTCAAGTCCCTCCAGGAATTCCTTGGTTTCTTCCAGCATTCGCATGGCAGCCTCTTTGTCTCGGGGGTATTCCACCCAGAGGATGGGTATGCCCCTCCTTCTCAGAAGGTACTTCACCATCTCATTGGAGCGCTCGCATCCTACGCAGCCGAAGGAGTAGGGCGCCTCCGTCATCACGATGGCGGCATCCGCCGCATCGATCTGCGGGCCCCAGACTGCCAGCCGCCCTCTTATTCCCGAGGGCACCTCTATGCCTGCGTACTTAAGACCCTTGATGACGTCGTCAAGCGTGACGTTCATGGGGGGCATGTCTATCTCCAGGTTATCCACCCTCTCCTGGAGGGCCGCCATCGTGCTAAGGGGCTCGTGCCCCAGCCTCTCCACTATGTCGAACAGTATCATGCTGTTCGGAGGGTCGATGAATATCTTCTTCATAGGTTCACCTCGCAAATCTCCTTGAATTCCTTTACAGGCAGTTTATTCTTCTTCGGCTCCGGGGGAGCCTTCTTCCCCAGATCTATAGCGTCCATCGCATGCTGCAGATTGGCCAGCAGCTTCCATTCAGCCTCCAGCTGAGCGTACCCGGGCCTTGTGCCGTGCTGTGCCCTGCATCTGCGCGGGTCACCGGCCGGATATGCTCTCCTCTTCGAGTATATCCCGTGGGGATCCAGCTTGCGCAGCTCATCCCGGACCTCGGCAACGGTCTTGGGGTCCCCTTCCAGCAGGCACCCGTAGCAGGTCTCCTTGGCGGACAGCTCTTTGCCCATGGCATGGGCTGTCCTGACCAGCAGGTCCGGCGTCACGTTGGACGCGGGGGATATCATGATCAGTCTCGTCTCCCTCTGTCTGGGTTTCTTCTCGCTCATAGGTCCATCTCCGTAAAGTACACTGTATCCCCGTCCTTCAGACCCTGCATCATATCGTCCAGATCCCCGAGGAACTTCCCGAAGATGTTGGTACCGTAGGGCTCTTCCCCCGTAGGGCCGTATTCCTTGCTGTTCTCCAGCCTTATGCCCAGGAGTCCTTTGTGGGGCCTTGCCTGGTTGGTAACGCCTATATCCCCTCTGGAGCATTTCTTGAACGGGTCGTTGGGGTATAGGGACTTCCCTCTGACCTCATCGCCCTCGAAGGTGACCATGGGCATACCCTTGAATGCGAAATGCACCTTGAGGGCACCTATGGGCTTATGGCTCAGACCCGTCATCTTCTCGAAATAATACGAATTGAGTTTGTTCTTCTCCCCGCGGTCCAGGGATATCTTGTATATCTTGTCCCTCGGAACGCCGAACGTCTCTATCTCGTCCGAATGGATGGCATCCAGGGTCGCCTCCGGAGTCTGGTCCACTATCACCGCTTCGTCTGATGTGTCCCCTGTCCTCTTCTGCCTGAGTCCTTTGGATCCCAGGAACGCGGCTCCGTCCTTCTGGGTCATGCCCACTGAGAGTATCCTCTGAGGGTTGGTGACCACTCCGATCTTGTCCCCTGCCTTGGCGAACATCGCTATCGAGAGACCGTTGGTCACGGTGCCGACATGATTATGGGAGGGCAGCATCTGCCTTCTCTCCCTGTAGATGTACATACGGCCCATCCCCGGACCCGTGTTCCTGACGGTGACGACCCCGGGTGACCTCACGATATTGATCTCCTGCGGGATCTCGGTGTCCAGATCCAGAGAGCTTGCCATGAAGCTGCCTGTGGATTCCGTCACCTCCATATAACCGGACCTGGAAAGCACCAGAAGATGCTCTGCGGACTTCGGGGACTGCCGGTCCAGGTCCACCGTGATGAACGTGTCCACGCTGTACCCTTCCTCCAGCTTGAACGAGAGGTCGGATGTGACTATGACATTGTCCTTGCTTGTCTCAGAAATGAGTGGCGTGACGCTCTCGATCTTATCACCTTCCCTCATCTGATCTATGACGTGCCTCCCCAGGGTCACACGCCCTATTATTCCGGAGCCGGCTCCGTAGGCTCCGCGATGCTCTTCCCTGGCGATCATTATGTAAGTCGTATTGTTATCGAATCCGCCCAGGGCGAAGAATGCATCATACTTCCTGTATCTCCTCCGGTCCCTGTTCACTTTGATGTCCGTCGGGAAGGCCCCGATGGCCGCGATCTGCCTGTTGACCCATCGAGTATACAGACCCGGCATATTCGTCATGTGTTTCTTCCAGAGCTCTGAGTCCTTGCCCGGCTCCAGATGAAGAACGATGGACTTCCCCGAGCTCATCTTTATCTCGAAATCGTCGGATTCCATCACCAGCTTCTCGGTGGACAGATGTATGGAGACCACGGAGCCGGGATGATAGTTCTCTCCCGCCAGGGCATCCTTCAGCCTGGCGCCGCTCTTGAGGATCTTCTCCCTGCCGTTGACCTTTATCCTCAACGCTCTCCCCCCTCATTTATCCCTGGCAGCATCCTCTGTATCTTCGTGACTATCTCATCCAGCTTCTCCTGGGGACAGGTCACTCCTCTGACTATTCCGGTCACGATCTCCATTATCGTGCCCTTCGTGTTGATCTTGTCGTCCGGGGGCATGACCCTCGAGGTCTTGACGCCTATCGCCGCGAAATCCTCGAAGTCAACCGGGCATTGGGAGACTATTATCGCGGGGATGTCCACATTCCTTAGTACGAGCCTCGCTTTCCATATGATATGGGCGCGGACGTTCCCCAGATGTATGAGGGCCACCTTGAACTGCTGGATCCTCTCCACCTCTATGGGCTCCAGACCGAAGCATTGGCCGTGGGATATGTCCGGAGCATCCGCAGGGACCCCCGATCCTGCATTGAGGACCAGAACGGATGTGTCTATGCCCTCCTCCCTCAAAGCGTATGTTATCTCGCAAACGGGCTTCGTGATGTGCCTGCGGCCGGGGCCCATGGCGACAGCCACGACGTCCCTTCCGCTCTCTGAGATCGTGGCTCTCTGAGCCAGCGCTCCCCCTGTGCCAAGGCCCATAGACTCGCGGCACTCAACGAAGCTGAGATGCCTGCCTATGCGCTGTTTCAATTCTTTTCACCGCCCGACTGCTCTCGTTCTATCTCTCTGAATTCGTCGATTATCTCCTCGGGCTTACCTATCTTGAGGACCTTGCCGTCCTTCATGAGGATCGCCCTGTCGCAGCAATTGATCACGAAATCCATGTCGTGGCTCACCACTATGAACGTCTCTTCCAATTCCTTCCTGGCCCTCAGCACCGAATTGGCCACCGTCACTTTGGTTATCGGGTCCATCGTTCCGGTAGGCTCGTCCAGGACTACGATCCGGGGCTCTTTGATCAGTACCTGAGCGAAGGCTATCCTCTGGTTCTCTCCGACGGAGAGGGTGTCAGGGTATGCGTAGAGCACCTTCTCCACCTGATCCTCGGGGAATCCGACGCTTAGAAGCACCTGTATCGCCTTCATCTTGGCAAGCTCGGCCGGCATCTTCATGCCTATGCAGGTCGAAAGATTCTGGAGCACATTATCGAACGGGTAAAGGGTATACTCCTGATGCAGGAACCCTATGTAAGGGGTCACACGGCCCTTTCCGGTGAATCCGGACTCGGCCATGTTTATCCAGTCGTCCCCCAGCTTTATCTTCACTGTACCGCTGGTCGCCGGGGTCATGCCCGCGATCATCCGTGATGTTGTGGTCTTGCCGGCTCCCGAGAGCCCGACCAGGGCCACGATCTCGTTCTGCTTTATATCGAATGATACGCCGTCCACGGCCCTGACCACTCCTCTGACAACGGAGAAGAAATGCTTCTTCGCGTTCTCCAGTTTTATGATGGGCTCGCCGACACCGGAGTACTCATGCTTCTCGAAGTGGTACTCCTCCATGAATTTGGATGTCACTTCGGCAGGGCTGCCTTTCATTATGACCTTCCCGGCATCGAGCCAGATCGCCTCATCCGACATCTGCTCCACAGCCTCGGGCCAGTGGGATGCCATCACCATGCATATCCCCCGGTCATGGACATATTTCACCAGTCTCTTGTGAACGAGATCCGCCGTGTACGGGTCCAGCGTCCCGGTGGGCTCGTCCGCCAGGAAGAACAGGGGATTCTTCGCCAGCTGCCTGGCCATTACCACCCTCTGCTTCTCTCCGCCCGACAGGTCCCTTGCTATGTGAGTGGTCCTGTGGGTCATGTTCACGAAGCTCAGGAGGTCTATCGCCTTCTGAACTTTGTCCGGCACATCGCCCAGAGCCTCGAATATGTTCTCCACTACCGTGTGATCCCCGAAAAGAGCGAAGGTCCTCTGCAGCATGATGGCTATACGGTTCTTCAGCTCGTGCCTTATGGGTTCCCTGTCCCCGAGAGCCCAGAAGTCCACCCACTTGGTCTTGCTCTCACCGCCGCATCTTGTGCACGGGACCCCTTCGAATGGCAGATCCAGATTGCCGCACTTGGTACAGTGGCTGACATGATAGAGCACCCTGCCCTTATCGGGCCTGTACTCATCTGTTCCCCTTATCATGTGTATGAGCACGCTCTTACCTGCCGCGCTCTTCCCTATGAGCCCGAGGATCTTGCCTGTGGACAACGTGGCGCTGATATTATCCAGTACGATTCTGCCTTCGAATTTCTTAGTGACGTTCTCTATTTTCAGAAGGTCTACTGATTCATGGGCCATACCCCGTCAAGACTTTACGGTTATAAAATAGCGCTGAAATTACCCCTGCAGAATTAGATTGCTGGGTATAGTGCATTCCGGAGAGGGCGCCTGCAATCTCTTATCTACTCTCTTATCTATGCACCCCCTATGTTTGTTTCGATGAGGAAGGGTCAGGGCGGACCCATCCCCAAATTCAATGACTACAACCTCTGGAAAGCGATAATCTCCCTTGACGAGTTCGTTCCGGTGGGAAGGAAGAAGCTCGCGACCGCATGCGGTGTGGGGGAAGGCAGCATGAGGACCATGCTGAGGATGCTGGAGGAGGAGGAGCTTGTCTCCATCTCGAAAAACGGGATCCGCCTCACCGAGAAAGGAGCCGAGTACAGGAATATAATGTACATGGAAACCAGGCCCATACCGAAATCCTCCCTGACCATAGGGGAGCATGACTGCGCCGTGAAGGTCCCCTTCGCAACGAAGAGGGTGTTCTACGGATGCGAGGAGCGCGATGCTGCCATAATGGCCGGAGCTCTGGGGGCAACCACCCTTATCTGCATCAACGGCACGCTCAGGTTCCCGGGATCGGATTTTCCTGTTGCCTGGGACATTGATTCCGCGATCAGAGGTCAGTTCAAGGTCAAGAATGAGGACGTGGTGATAATAGGCACCGCCAAAACGCCCGAGATGGCGGAGAGGGGGGCCGTGACGGCTGCCATATCCCTTATGGGCGGACTTCCTCTCAGGAGGAGCCTGGGCGATATGCTGAGGACGGACAGCACAGCAAATGAGGTTCTGTCACTGGCATTCGCCATACATGAGCTGGTGGGGGGTCTTCCGGTATGTGCCAAGAGCCGCGACAATCTGGGCATAAGGATCGAGAACGGTGCGGTGGTGGATAATGCCTATACGGGGGATATCCTTGAGGAGGTTCTCAGGGAGAACACCACCGTCAGAAGGGTGGCCGAGACAGGTCCCTACAAAGGAGTAAGGGTCATTGTCACTCCCGTGGAGATAGACGGCAAGGTCGTGGCAGCCATCGGGGTGGTCGATATCAGGTGCGCTGTCGGCGAGGACGGGTACCTCAGATTGGATCTTGATCACTCCTTCTCGAAGTAATCCACAGCCTCATCGATGAGATCCGACCATATGAGGCCGGACGGGCCCACCATGTAAGCGACCACTTCCATGGTCTCCAATATCTCCTTGTCTGATGCTCCTTCCTCCCTCGCCCTGTCCGAATGGTAGGTGAAGCACTTGGAGCACTTGGATGCGGAGGAAAGTGCCAGGGCTATCAATTCCTTCTCTTTCACAGACAGGCTCCCTGCCTTGAATACCTCGCGCCTGTAGGCATACAGGGCCCTCAGGACGTCTGGGTCTTTCTCATTGAGCATCTTAAGGGACATGATGGTTCTGGAAAAACGCCAACATTTAATAATCTGCCCATACAATGCCATGGCATGGACGACGGGACAGAACAGCTGAACATACTGAAGGGCCTCAGAGGCGTGGTGAAGGTATTCTATCTTGACCAGGAGATCCTCGGAAGGATCAGGGAAGAGGAGGCCACCGTCAAGGCGACGGGCGATATCGCGGTTCAGAACAAAGGTTTCGAGGAGGCTCTCAAAAGGAAGAGGATCGCCTGCATAGTCAAGAACACACGGTTCAGATTGCCTCCCGAGCCCACTGTGGTGCTGTTATCCACGGACGGGAAGCTCATGGGAGTAGAGGTCTTCCCTCAGACCGCCAAGCAGTACAAGGACAAAGAAAATGTTGTCTGGCTCTCTGACGGTTTCGTCGTTTTCACGGACGTGGTGCCCGGCGAAGGGGAGGGCGAGATCTTCGTGATGCCCCCCGTATCATTCCCCGAGCTCAACGAGAGCAACGGCTGCGCCAATGTCGTATCATGCAGCCCCGCGCCTACATGTGACAAGATGATAAGGGAGTACGCAGGGATGGAGGACGACCCGCGTCTGGCCTCCATATTGGTTGCCTTCGATCCCGTCTAATCCAATGTCAGATGGTCTGCCAGATCGCTGGTTGTCAGATACAGGCTCATATTGTCCGTCACTGCGGATATGTGCGTAACCAGTATCCCCGATGCGGTCTTGGAGAAGATGCCCTTCTTGAGTCCCAGGGGCTCATAGGCTCCCTTGTCCAACTTAACCCTCACGGACTGGACGGACCAGCGTTCCATCTCCAGGAGCACATCGCTGACGGTGCCCACCAGCAGTCCGTCGGAGGATACCACCTTCTTGCCCAGCAGGAATGAGAGTGACGAGATGTTGTCGTTATCCGCAGATATCCTGTCCCTGGAATCCTCCAGGGTGTCCCTGAAGAGTATCACATCATTGATCGCATAATCCCCGGGACCCACCATTATCATGGACCTTGCGGAACCGGCGCTGATGATCTTGGACACGTTCTTATTGCTCTTGACCTTAAGACCGAGAACGTCCCAGGACACGGGATCGTAGCGCACGTCCTGGACATTGCCTAGGAGGTACGCGTCGGAAGATATGACCTCTTTGCCCTTCAGCTCATCCAACGCTATGGTTACCATGGTCTGTTAATCGGGCAATTGTTATAAAACCGTGGCGGAGAATCTGCGGAAAAAGTCCACTTATCTGATGAAAATGAAAAAATTGGAAAGGTAAATGGTTTGATCGGGGCGTTCAACCGCCGCCGGTTGCGGCCAATTGGGAGATGTCCACGTCCTCTGCGTCCTTCATCTCTTTCTCAAGAGCTTTCAGGGCATCCTTGGAGGACCTTTCCTTCTCCTTGTACGAGATCTCCTTGTACTCGCTTACGTCCGCAGGCTGCAGAAAGGCCGCATCATACCAGAGCTGGGTGAAGTCCAGGAATGCCCAGACCCTGCCGTCGCTCTCTCTGATGCCTGTCACCTTTCCTACCGTTGACGTAGGGATGTACTTGTAGATCTCGCCAACTTCCATGGCCTTACACCCTTATGACAGCGGTCCTCTCGCCTGCAGGCTGGAACTCGCGAAGTCCGCCACGCCCGATTTCCTTGGTTATGTTCGCGAAGTCGAACACGAGGCTCGGGTCTGCGAACGCAACGCGGATGAACGGGTTGGCCGTGAAGGCATCTCCGCGGGCAACGTGAGCTGCCTTGGGTATGCCGGAGTAGCCGGACATGTGTCCGACGTTCATCGCGTAGTTGGGGTAGTTGGGACCTCTCAGTTCCATGGGGAGACCTTCGTCGGACCTGTAGGAGAACGAGTTGGCGGAACCGCACTGGTCCTGCAAGTCGTATCCGTAGAATCCGAGCCTTCCGGTCCTCTCCTTGTGCTGCAGCATGGACAGATACCACATGTTGACACCGCAGTCGGCGTTACCGGTCGCCATGGCTCCGGCGATACCGGATGCCGCGGCTGCGACGGTCGCCCTCTGGGATCCACCGAAGTGGGCCTCCATTGCGGCGGGGTATCTCTCGTACATCTCGAGGGCGTACGTGTTGACGTTGTCTCCGAGCTCCATCAGCTTGTCGTAGTTGTTCGGGTCAAGCTTGCAGAAGCCGCCATACTTGTCCTTTATGGTGTCGATGGCGTAGTAGACGTAGTCCTCCAGGATGTTGTCGGTGTATGCAGCGGATGCATACTGTGTGAAACCGACTCCACCGGACATGTAGCCTCCAAGGTAGATCTGGTCGTAGATGATCGCTCCGAGTGCGACTGTCTCAAGGGCAGCCCTCCCGGGGTCGTCAGGGTTGACACGGTCAGACTGAGTCATGTCGGCCAGGAATCCGAAGGGTATTCCTCCGGGTTCGTTGGGTCCCCTGGCGCGCCTTGCGGGCATCATCGTACCCATGGGCAGGGACTGGTGCTTCGCAGAGTATGCGAAGTCAGCGATCGCTGCCTCTCCGGCTGCGAGCCTGTAGGAGGTGATGAACGCCATCGAGATCTGCATGGCTGCGTGTCTCGAGGTGGTCGCACCGTCCATGACCCTGCCGACTATGGAGGGAACACGGACCGCCTGCATGAGGGTGGATCCGATCGCCTTCTTCAGCTGGGCCGCCTGGTCCTTGTTGAACTGCTTGTTGATGTCGATGACGAACCTCTTGTCGATCTCGTCGATCAGCTCATCGTTCCCGGAGTAGACCTTGACGTACGAGTCGTAGGCAAGGGCGGGGTTTATCTCCGCCATGTGCTCCTGAACGACTGCTCCGCCGGGCATCGTGTGGTTGACTGCCTCGAGGTACTCGTTGATGGTCTCGGGCGTGACTTCCTTACCAAGCCTCTTCTCGATGGTCTGGTGAGGGGCGTCCAGTCCGACCAGGATGGTCCTCCTTATGTCATCCCAAGCCTGCTGGATAGCAGGGTTGTTGATGCAGTGCAGGTCGTCGGGCTCCACGTAGATGTCCGTGTGGGACAGCTGGTAGGGCATCCAGGACCTCTGTCCCAGAGGGACACCGATGTCCTGGTTCATCATGGGGATTCCACGTTCTTTAGCGATCTTGTTGGCCGCCTCTACGAACTCCACTTTCCTCTTGGACTGTCTCCAGCCGCCGAATTTGTAGTACGAGGTGTACTCATCGGTGGGGTCCTCCTTGAACTTCTTCTTCACAGCCGCCATGAACAGCTTCTCTTTGTTTTTGGCCATGTGCAATCACACTCCCTTTACTTTGAAGGGCTGGAAACCAGCGAAGGTCCTCAGTTTGTGTATCCTGAGTCCGTACATGGTAACTTCCTTGTCGTCCTTCATGTCTACGCCGTCCTCTCTGAAGATCGTGGTCCTCTTCTTGAGGTCTTCCATCTTCGCGGGCTTTCCGACGGAGATCCTTCTGTCGAGGGGCAGGGCTACCTGATCCTTGACGTACACGACCTCTTTCGTCTTGTCGTCCCAAACGTACCTCTGCCATGCGTCGAACATGAGCCCGTGCTCATCCAGACGGCATGCGTGGCCGTGAACGGTCGCACCTCTGATACCGGTAAGGGCCGGGTCAAAGGTCTCGTTGTCTATCATCTCTTTCGCGAGCTTCTCGAGGTCTCTCTCCCTCATCTCGATGATCTGCCTTCCGGACAGGGTACCCGTGTCGAGTCCCCTGTACCTGGACAGGTACATCCATGCCCTCTGGTAGGGCGAGATGGGAGCGAAGTAGACGGAATCCGCGAACTGGATATACCTTACGCGGTCTCCCTTCTTTGCACCCTCAATCGGTGTCACGAGCTGCCTGATGGGGCAGTCAGGTTCGTTACCCTCCTCTATCGGGGGGTGGATGGACTTGTAGTCCTCTCCGGGGTTCCTGTGTCCCATTATCCTGACTATGTCATCCATGGGGATGTCACGCAGTTTCTTCAGGTTCTGTTTCGGGTCCAAGTACCTGCGCCTGTTCGCGGCGGGGATACTCTTTCCGGGGTAAAATTGTCTCTTGTAAGCCATATTTAACACCTCAGTTTATAGTCTGAAAGCGTGGGTCTGTATTTCGAGTACCTTCCTACATCCATGGTGAAACCGAAGGGTATCACCTCTTTGCAGATCCTGTCGATCTCTTCGACCGAGGCGCTCAGCATATCCTCGTTCTCAACTTCGAGCTCAAGGAAGAAATCCCCTACGAGCTTGGTGAGAAGGATATCCTTGTCTCCGAACCTGATCATCCTGCGCTCAGGATGATTGTTGTCCAACCCTTTGTTGGGACCGCTGTTTATCTTAGCGGGGAGATTCTCGCCTTTTATCGTGATCTGCCTGATGTTGTCCAAAGCCGACAATGCGTTCAGGACCTTCTCTGTAGATTCGGCTCCAAGCAGGCGCTTGGTCGTTATCCTAATCTCGGGAAGCATCATTCCCGTATACTTTGACTCCGGACTTTGTGTACTCGTCATATGACATCACAGCTTTTTCGCTATTTTCTTTGCCTCCGCACCGACGAACTGCATCGGGGTTCTGAATTCTGGCATGTCTCCGAAGACCTCCTTGAAGGCACCGGACGTGGCCTCTGCGGAGAACGTCTGGGTTCCGCCGTCGAGGCAGTTCGCAGCAGTAACCGCGGGTATCAGGACACCCTTGGAGTGCCTGGTAACGACGTGGTTCCCGTGGAACAGACCGGGTCCGCCTCCTCCGTAAATGGAGTGAGAGAAGAAGGACATTCCTACGCAAACACCCATCGAGCGGCCGTAGTCCACAGAGGGAAGCCCGGTCTCGTGCTCGAGAAGGTCGTTGTAGTACAGTATCGTCGAGGGAGCACCCTGGGCAGCCCTTGCGGCACCGACGTTTACCATAACGGCGGCGACCATTCCGACTGCTGCGTATGCGTTCCACAACGAGAGATCGTCAGTGGTGTACACCTTGTATCCGCTGGGGAGTGTCTCTTTTACCCTTATGACTCCGTCTTCGATGGCATCCTCCATGAGGGTCTCTATAACGGTACCGACAGTTCCGGTCTTACCGTTCTTCTTGACCATCTTGTAGAGCATGTTGTTCGCGTTAAGTCCCTGATATGCGAGACCGAGGAGGTGTCCTCTCTCGAAGGGCCCTATCGCGTCACCCATCTCGAATGCGGCAGTCTGCTCGAATATAGAGGAGAGTGCGACACCCTGCATGGCGTTCCTGCTTACCAGGGCGACCACGTGGTTGGACATGATGTTCCTGAGAGCGTAGCCTGCACCCTCATTGTTCTGAGGGAGATCAAGGATGGATCTGAGGTTCGTTCCGGTGAATCCGACGGTCTGAGGGTATCTTCCCCATACCGCGCCCTTGACCATGTTGGCCTTGTGCATAGGTATGTCGAACTCGTCGATAATCGCCTGAACCGTCGCAGCAGCAGTCGAGGTGAAACCAGTCGTGTACTCGACACCGGCGCTCATTCTCTCTTCAGGTGCTATCACAATCAGGCTCTTTCCGCCCGGTTTGACTTCAACAACGGTCTCATCGCCGTCGTACACCTGGACCATGTCCTTGATCGCAGCTGCGATCTTTTCCGCGTTCTTGACAAGCGGTATGTCGATCTCTTTGCCCTTTATCTGAGCTCCGCCGCCGCCGATCACACCGGTCTTGAGAGCCTTCTCAATACCGGCGAGGTTGACAGCCACGGTCCTCTTGGTCATAGCGGCAATCCTTTTGATTGCTTTGTTGCGCAACGGACTTATGGCTTCAAGGGGCACATCCTTCGCGATGCGCTTTCCCCTGTCGTCATACAGGTCTATTACGTCCTTGTATTTTGGCATTTCATACCTCCATTCTATATACAACTGAACAAAAGGCAGAACCTTTCGTTCCCCCTTGCGATTTTTGTAAACGAGTGAGAGAATATAAAGGGACTAGTTTTCTGACTGCATAAACTATTGTTTATCAGAAAACGCTAACTTTCGCAAAAAAAGCACATTTAAAGAACATTTTTTTGTGTACACCACTCCATATATATTGATTTTGTTTTTCACTTGGTTTTACGCGTTTTGAATGCATTATCCAGCCTTCCGCCCACTCTTTCAGCGTCCATTGTGTACACTTCCAGGCCCGGGACGATCATCCTCACCGTAGGGACTCCCAGCTCAGGGCGGGTGAAATCCACGGCGATGACCGAATCGAAGCCTGCATCCATAAGGGCGCTCAGGACCAGCTCTATATCATCCAGGACATAGGGTGTGGACCTGCTCTCCATATCAGAAAGTCTGACGGAGCCGGAGGAAGGACGGTACCACATGGGGTTCAGGGCTTTGATCCTGTCATAACCGAGCTTCAGCGTGCTCTCCCGCAGCTCAGCATTCACCTTCAGGCCGTGCCTGTGGGAGGCTCTGCTCTGCGCAACCTCCGTCAGCGCCCTGACGGCGGCGATCTCCGGGTCCAGATGGGTTCCCACCCCTATGGTCAGCATCTCCGGGTCCTTCGTCCTCACGTCGTCGGCCGCAGCACCTATGGTGGTTATCCCTATATCGCTGGTCAGATCCTTCAGGCTTATCTCGACACCTGCATCGGAGAATCTCCTGAGTAGCCTGCCCGGCACGGATTCCGGGTCCTCCACGATCACGTCCATGCCGGAACGCTCGTGATAGTCTGCTATTGACCATGCATCCCTCTCTATCAGCTCGAAGAGGGAATGGAGTATCGCCTCCTCGATGGTGTTCCCTGATGCAAGGCCGTTGGTGTTGAATCTCATCAGCTGCATATCCCCGTCGGGATAGTACGGATAGAATGCGGCACAGGCCGGTACCCATACATCGGATCCCCTGAAGAGATCGTATCCCCTGACCCAGGCGATCTCCGATCCCTGCCAGGATGCCAGAGCGTTCTGCGACAGTATGAGGTCCGGGGGATAGACAGCTGGGCCTGTCTCCAATGCCTCCTCATATGTGCCGTGGACCACCGTATCGCTCTCCCTCCGCTCACAGCAGTAGCGCTCCATGGCCTCCATGACCGCCGAGGCCATGGCCTGCTCGGCCGTGGGGCCCTTCCCGTTGTAATTGCCGAACGTGCCCTTGGCCGTGCTCTTCCGGTATACGGAGAACACGGGTATCCCGGTATTATCCCGGCCCGTGATATCCTCCAAGGGCTCCATGCCTGCTTTCGCCAGCAGAGGCGCGGCCCTTCTGACTGTCTCCTCGGGCAGAACCGTCCTTATTCCTGTCCTGACATCTGCCTTAGGGCATCTGCTCAGCTTCAGCATGTGCTCACTCCTTCCCTTTGACCTTCGTTTCGTAGACGAAGATCTCAGGATTTTCATTGACGGAGAATCTCTCTACCAGTATATCGACCTCGACATTCCTGACCGCGGGCATCTTCAACAGCTTGGCCTGAATGAAATCGTAGAGGTCGTCCACATTCCTGGTGTACATCTCGAACACGAAGTGGTGGTCCCCGAAGGATTTGTAAACGTAACCGATCTCCTTCTGGTCCTTGAGATTGTCCAATACGACGGACACGGGCACCCCCATTATCTGGACCGCAACGAGGGACTTCATCACCCCTATCTTCCCGTAATCTATGTCGAGACAATAACCCCGGATCACCCCTTCTTCCTCCAGCCTTGCCACCCTGCGGCTGACTGTGGCCTTGGATATCCCCTGGTTCTCGCCCACGGTGCCCATCGGCTTCCTGGAGTCGGATTTCATCGATTTCAATATCTCGATGTCCCTGTGATCAAGAATATCTGTCATGGAACTGCGTTGCATATGGAAAGGTTTGATATTAAAAATGTTACATAAGAGGTTTGATTACGGCTCAATCGCGCTTCGCCTTCGTGAGGATACCGTCCTTCCATTTGTCGAGGGATTCCATGGCGGGGGCGATCCTGTCATACGGAATGCCGATTATCATCTCGTCCTGCCGTACTGACGTCCTCTTCCTGGTGCCGAAGCAGCCTATGGAGATGTTGGGCTTGCCGGACACTATCGGTACGACCACTGCATCCTCGCACATGCACTGGAACGGTGCCGTCACGTAACTTGTCCTACCGCCGGTGCCCGCGGTTTCCAATGCGGACAGCCAGTATATCCTCTCCGGGATATCGGTGAAGACCACGACATCCGGCACGAAATCCGCCTGGCTCAAAGGACATACGATCTCCCCGATCACACTCCCCGGGGGCAGGTCCGTCCTCGTGTCTATCATCTTCTTCGCCGCTTCCCTGCTGGCATGCAATCCCATATTGAAATGGAACTCCCCGTTCGCCACCTTCTCGGGCGTTCCGATCATCCCCAGAGAGGAAGCGCCCACATTGCAGGACATGTTCTCGGGCAAAGCCAGTATGCACGAGCCGTCCATGGCGTCCGTTATGAGCTGGCAGTGACTCCTCTGGCCTTCGAGGCGCTGAGGGCTGCTAGGTATCTTCTCTCCCTTCCTTATGAGCTTCACGGCTACCGGGTCGTGCCTCAGGGTCAGCACGGACTTGAGCTTCTCCGCGTACTCAGAATTCACCTTCTTCAGATTTGCCATGCATGAAGGATGCCTGTACAATGGAAATAAAGTTTGTGAATAAGAGGTTTGGAGTTACGTTCAATCGCCTATCTGAAGGTCCTTGAAGACGTAGACTTTCTCAGGGCAGTTGAACTCACACGCCTGGCATGCGGTTCCCAGACACAGGTCGGAGCGCACGTTGACCTCGAAGTCGCCCTTCTCACCAAGGACCGTCAGCGCATCCTCAGGGCACTTGCGCTGGCATTTCCTGCATCCGGTGCACCCTTTGAAACGGGCCTTCATTATCCTGCCCACCGGATCGAGGGTCTTCAGGCCATCTCCCACATCAGGTATGTCGGACCTGACCTTCCTTATGACCGTTCCCGGGACCTTTATCGGAGGGAGCCTCTTCAGCCCTTCATACTCCAGCATGTCGTTGTACATGTCCATGCCCATGCCCTCGTCCCAATAGGCGAGCTCGAGGACGTACATCTTCTCGAACATCTCGGACCCTGCGAACATCAGATGATTCGACGATATCGATTTGGCCACATCCTTCATCATGTCCAGCGTCTCATCGGATGCCAGCAGGTCCCTTGACATCATGAGCGAGGTGTTACCCAGCTGGTATACCGCCTCCAGGACGCGGGGGATCATGCCGCATTCCTGCGCCTTCAGCGGGTCCACGTAGGTTCCGGACGCCCCGGCCATGTACATGGTCTTGATATCTCCGTCATCCAGGCCCACATGGTGCATTAGAGTGCGGTGCCCCGCCCTTATGGCCCCCATCGCCTTGCCCGATTCTGTGACATCCGCCTCCGTGAAATAAACTCCGTCAACCAGCTTTATGCGGTGGTCCGGAGTGGTTATGGAAGGTCTCCCGATTATGCCCGACCTGAGCCCCAGTGCCATGGACGAGACGACGCCGGTCCCCGTTATGCCCTTGGCCTTGTAGTCGAGGATCTTGACCGACTCCCCCGTTACCGGGTTGGTTCTTGCCGTGACCACCGGCACAAGGGAGTCATTCAGAACGAGGACGTCCCATTTGCCGTCACCCGCCTCGTTGACATCGGATATCGCGTGAGGGGATGCGAGCATGCCGCACTCGACGGACTGCCCTTCCATAGCCGGGCCTGCTGCGGCAGAGCCGGAGTACAGCTCGCCTTCGTGGAAAAGGCCCATCTCGGCATTCGTACCGTAATCTGTGACCATGCAGGTCTCGTTCTTCTCCAGCAAGCCGGATTTGATTATCATCGCCAGCGCGTCTGCGCCGATCTCATGCCTTATGGCCGGAGGTATGATGACATCCGCCTCCGGATCCAATCCGGGTATCCCTATCTCACCTACGGTCCTGACCCCTCCCTTCCTGTCCGGACTTACGACACCCAGGCTCCTAAGCTTGCTCTTCCCCGCGAAGGCGAGGTCCCTGACCTCTATATCCTCGAAAAGAGAGAGCTGGATCGGGTTGCCGCAGACAGATACCTTCGTCACCTGCTTCAGATTGTCCTTGCCGTAAAGCGATATGAGGTCGCCGATGGTCTCCACGACGATCCTGTGGGTGATCTCCCGCCCGGAGGTCATCCAAAAATGCATATGGTCCATGATGTTGGCGCCCGGCAGAGGGTGCCTGACGGTTATCGCCGTGCTGAGGATCTTCGCTTTCCTGTCCAGATCCACAAGATGGGACCTGAAGCCGCTGGTTCCGAGGTCTAATGCTATTCCGTAGGGCATGGTCTTTCCTCTATGCGCCGTTAAAGATATGCTCGGTTAAAATCGTATGTGAAGGAAAAAGAAAATGTTGTAGGCTGTGGCGGCTTCGCCGTCACAGCCGTTAATGGTTTCAGCCTTTGATTGCCTTGACGACTGCCTTCAGGTTCTCGTCGGCGATCATCGCGGACAGACCGCATCCGGGGGCGACCACGTCGAATCCGGCAGCGGCGACCCTCTTGGCCTCGCTGGCGCACTCTGCGGGGGTTCCCTGGAGCAGGGGTCTGACGACACCGATGTTACCTACCAGGGCAGCACGCTTGTTGACATGCTTCACTGCGGCGGCGGAATCGACCTTCTCCTCGATGGAGAGCCCGGTAACGCCGGTCTGTATCATGGAGTCGAGGATGGGCATGGTGTCACCGCAGATGTGCAGAACAGTGTACGCATCCTTCGTCTTAGCGAGGCTGTCCTTGACGTACTTCCCGGAGTAGTCCCAGAACATGTCGGGGGACAGGAGGTCCGTGGAAGAGGAGGGCTCGGACATCTGGATGATGTCGGCTCCCGCATCGGAAAGCGCCTGGCAGTAGGTCTTGATGACGGGGGTGACGGCGTCGACCCATTTGAGGACCTCGTCAGGTTCCATTATGATCCCGAAGACAAGATTCTCCGTGGACACAAGGTGGCCGGCCAGGGTGAACGGTCCGGTGTTGCCCGCTATGACCGCGTAGTCCTTTCCGTAATCCTTCGCCATCAGCCTTGTGGCCTCTATGACAACGGCGGGCCTTCCGCCTTTTATGAACTCCTCGGGGTCCATGAGGTGGGGCTCGTCATATTCGCCGCTCATCGGGTCGAATTTGAACGGGTGCTCCTTGAGCATGGGGGTGCTGTTCTTCTTTCCGGGATCTACCCTGCATCCGAGCCTCTCAGCCTCGGCCGTGAGACAGAATGCGGACCTTACGGCCTCGAATCCCAATACTGTGGCCTGACCTGCGCCCAGTTTTGCCATCTTCTTGGCGTCCGAGTGTGCTTCTGGCCAGGAGACACCGAGGGCGTCCATCTGTCCGGCCGTCGCACTCTGGGTGAAGACGGCCACAGGCGGCCTGTCCATTTTCTCCATTCTCATGGCTGCGAGTACTCTTTCTCTTGGAGTCATTGACATATAATAATTCTCCTTGCTGTTTCCGTACATCTTCAAGTTATATTAAAGTTAACTGAAACACATCGTTACACTCCGCAAAGCAAAGGAAACCTCATTTCTCGATGGGGTCCCCGACGGCTCTGGATATGACCTCGACGAAGTTCACGGACTTCGCGAAGTTCTCCTCTTCCCAATCCCCCATCCCCCCTTCGATGGCAGTATGGGTCTTTATCTTGGACGATGTCTTGATATTGACTCCTCCCATGCTCCTGACCTTAGATTCCAGGAATGATTCCATACTGCGGGAGGCTGATGCGATCGCGTTTCCAAGGTGAGAATGGTACGATGTGCCGACATACGGTATGGTCGCTATGAACCTGTAATCCTGTGTCGGGGAGACCGTGGCCGACATGGAGTCGGAGACCTTGCTGGTAACAACTCCTACGGCGTTGCCCACATCGAACTGCTCGGGGAAAACGACATCCGCCCCTATCCTCTCCCCCAGATCGGCCATCATGAATCTGGCAGGCGCCCCTATCCCGACTATGGGCTTGTTGAACCTCGGCCTCAGCGTCATGATATCCCCTTCTCCGAGGGATGTCATTCTCCTCAGCAGGACCGCGGACCCCTCATCCTTCCAGCCGAGAAGCTCGTCATCGAAGATCTTCGTCATTATGTGCTCGGCCACCTTGTTCTTTATCTCCTCGAAGACCGCCTTGGCTGCCTGCATCATGGTCATGCCGTACCTTTCGCTCAAGGCACCGATCCCTGCGACGGCACCTTCCGGATCCCCGTTCTCAAAGAAACCCAGAAAAACCATCACATCTGTAGGGGTGAGGCATGAATGGGTCAGCGCCCCCCTTGCGGTCAGGGAAGCAAGTTCCCCGTCTATCACCCAGAGGCCGTTCGATGCGTTCATTATCTCCATCTTGTTCATCGGCCCCTTTCCGGCGAGGACCTCGTACACCTTGGCCTCCTTCCCCTTGAGATTCTTGGCGTCGAATCCGTTCTCCGCCACGTAGTAATCATAGATCGTCGTGTGCTTTATGCTGGATATCACCTCAGGATACTTCATGGCCAGAGAGGAGAGGGGCATCACTCTTTCCGGACCTATGATGAATTTGGACCCCACAGTCGTTATCTTCGAATCGCCGCCCAGAGCCGCTGTGTACATATCGACTGCTTTGACGCGGGTCCTCCATCCGCCTATCCTGGCGCCGTCCTGCTGGACCTGAGGGAACCCGTCGCTCATGATGGCTATATCCGTGGATGTGCCGCCTATATCGACTACTATGCAGTCCTCCAGGCCGGAGAGCACCTTCCCGCCCATGGCGCTTGCGGCCGGACCCGAGAGTATGGTCTCCACAGGATAGTGCCTGGCGTCCTCAAGGGACATGACCGACCCGTCTCCCTTGTAGGCCATTATGGGGGCTGTTATCCCTTTCTCGCGGAACGTTCTCTCGACGTCGTCGAAGAACTTGCTGACGACCGGTATCAGCCTGCCGTTCAGCACGGCGGTCTCGGCTCTCAGATCGACGCCCAGAACCGCGGACAATTCGTGGCCGGCCACTGTCGGCAGCCCGGTCATCTCCTCTGCCAGGGCCTTGATCTTCTTCTCCTGCGTGGGATTGAGATTGGCGAAGAGACCGGATATCGCTATGGAGTCCACCCCATCAGATACCTCCCTTATCGCCTCCTCTATCTCGGCCTTCGACAACGGGGCAAGGGACTTCCCCCTGTGATCGTACCCTCCGCTCACGATGACCTGCTTCTTCTCCCCGAAGCTGATCTTCTCCATGGGGTTCCATCCTATCAGAATGAGACCGACCTCTCCGCCCTGGCCCTCCAATACCGAGTTGGTCGCCAATGTGGTGGATATCCCCACTGCCGAGATGTCCTCCGGCCTTATGTCCGTGGCCTTGAACACGGCATCCACCGATTTGAACAGACCTATGGACAGGTCATCATGTGTAGTTGGTGATTTCCTCTTGGCGATCACGGAATAATCATCAAGATCCAATATGACCGCGTCTGTGTAGGTTCCGCCGGTGTCGACGCCCAGGCCGTACCTGGCGTTCACGACCGTCTCTTTCTCGTCCGTCACCGTTTCCGGCTCGACGAGCCCCACGCCCTCTACCAGCTTCCCCAGGTACCCTGAGACCTTCTCCCTCTTCTTGGTCTCGGAATTATACCTGGTTGTTTGATAATAGACGTAGTAGGAATTCCCGGTCTTCTTTACGTCGAAGCATTTCCTGCCGGCCTTCTTCTCAGAATCTATCCATTCCTTTACCCACTCGTCATAGTCGGATCTTTGAACCATGGGAGCAGAATAGAGGTGTGATTGTATTTATTCATACCGTATAACATGTTATACGGTATTATACGGTAACCCGTTACCCAGAATGCGGCACGCTGCGGATTAAAAGTAAAATGGAAAAGGTTTCATTACTCTCGAATCTGTCATCCGGCTTAGATGCCCAGGAGCTTTGCGGCGAAGTGGGATGCCTCTACAGCGTCGTAGGTCCATCCGTCTGCACCGATCTGGTCAGCGAACTCTTTCGAGGTTGCGCCGCCGCCGATCATGGTGAAGATCTTACCCTTCAGACCCTCTTCCTTCAGGAGGTTCTCCATGTCCTTCATGGCCGCCAGGGTAGGGGTCATGAGGGTGGACTCGGCGATGATCTGGGCCTTCTCGTCCTTTGCCTTCTGGAGCATGTCCTTTACTGGGACGTCCTTGCCCATGTCGATGATGGTGAGTCCGAGACCGGTGAGCATGGCCTTCACGATGTTCTTTCCGATGTCGTGAACGTCACCCTCGACAACGCCGATAACCACGGTTCCCTTGGTCTTTCCGCCGTCTCCAGCGAGAAGGGGGAGAACAAGGTTGAGACCCTGGTAAAGGGTGTTGGCGGACAGCAGGACCTGGGGCAGGAAGTACTGTTTCGCGGCGTATTTCTCACCGACGATCTCCATGGCCTTGGAAAGTCCGTCGAAAACGATGGCTTTTGCTCCTATACCGGAGTCCAGGCATTTCTGGGTCGCTGTTTTTGCTTCTTTTATCTTGCCGGTTACGACAATGTCTATCAGTGCGTCAATCTCTGCGCTCATTTAATTTACCTCCATCCTCTGAGGCCAACGGCCTTCCAAGATGTTGTTCACGCATTCTCATTCTTTCGACTTAAAGGCTTTGATGGATGGATTATATGTCCACGTACCATACATTCGCGCGTTCAATAGGACCGTATTTAAATGTATCCTTAACGCCGTTATTTTTCATAACGCCAGGTCGGATATCTCCCCGAGCCTCCCCAAGGGGATCACCCCCATATCGGACACGCCGTAGACCTTGGCGGAATCCGTGTCCGCGCCTCTGCACGCTGGGGACATGAAGCTCTCCGGGTCGGAGAGCACCAGGTCTGTGCCCGACGACAGAAGGCTGAACGGCGGGAGTACGATTATGCCTTCCTTCTCCATATGCAGGAAGCACGCCATCTTCATACCTCCGCTGAGCGGGTCCCTTATCTTGACGGACGGGTGCTCGTGACCTATTATCACCGGCCTGATGCCTGAATCCGCGTGGCCGTGCTCCAATCTGAAACCGCCCACGTCAACATGGTCCACAGCCAGTATTCCTTCTTCCGAGAGGACGTTCTGTATGAAATTGTCATGATTGCCTCTGATCACCACCACATCCGCAACGGCCCTGAGCATTCTGATCAGAGAGAGTATCTCCTCTCGGGCCTCATACCTCGTTCTCTTGAAATCGTGCTTTATGTCCCCCAGAAGGACTATCGTCGAGGGCTCATGTCTGCATATGGCCTTGTTCAGAGCATTCCTTATGGTCCCCGTGTTTATCCTGGGGAGGTAGAAGCCCTCTTCCTCCAAGGCCCTCTCGTATCCCAGATGGAGGTCTCCGATCACCATCACGCGCCCCTCCTGCAGAACAAGGCACCGGTCGGAGTGGACGCGCACCCCGGGCAATATCTCGGCAGACTCCATATCCCGCAATCTCCCGTCTCGGATTTAGAATGTGCGCAGAGCAACTGTTTTTCAATATGCTGACCTTACCCCCCTTCGGTGACGGCATGCAGGGTATGGATCTCAAAGGCCTGGAAAAGGCCGTTATGAAGGCAGCTGCAGCCGTATCCGGGGCTGATGACGTGCTCATCGTATCCCACATCGATGCCGACGGCATATCGGCGGCGGCCATAGCCGCCACCGTATGCGAGAGGCTCGGGAAGGATTACGATGTCCTGTTCTTCAACAAGATGGGGGAGGACGCCATAGACGCTGTGAACAACAGCTCCAGATCCCTGGTCTGGATCTCGGATCTTGGCAGCGGGTATCTGTCCCGGCTCAGCAGGGACGGCATAGTCGTCACAGACCACCACGTTCCCGACTCCTCATGGAGGATGGGGCAGACCACCCTCGGAGAATTCAACCGCATCATGCACGTGAATCCCCACGATCACGGGTACGAGGGGTCATCCGACATAAGCGGGGCAGGGGTCACATATCTTGTGGCCAAGAGCATCGATCCGGCAAACACGGACCTTGCGTACCTTGCTGTGGTGGGGGCATGCGGCGACATGCAGGACTCCGGCAACGGGCTCTCCGGGATCAACAGGATGATACTGGATGATGCCGTCTCCAACGGCAGCCTCGAGATAAAGGAGGATGTCAGGCTCTACGGCAGGGAGACAAGACCCCTTGTAGGGTTCCTGCAATACAGCTCAGACCCTGAGGTGCCGGGCCTTTCCAATGATCAGGAGGCCTGCAACGCATTCTATTCCCGCCTGGGGATACCTCTCAGGAAAGGGGGCAGGAACAGATGCTGGACGGATCTGAGCGAGAACGAGAGGGCCGCGGCGGCAGAGGCTCTCCTGGACCTCATGAAGGAGAAGGACCGGACCAGGCTCGTGGGGGAGACCTATGTGCTTACGGACTTCCCTAAGGGAACGGACAGGCGCGACGCGAAGGAGTTCGCAACGCTCCTGAACTCCTGCGGCAGGTACGACGATGCGCCCACCGGGATGCGCATTTGCATGGGGGACGAGGACGCCGTCGAAGCCTCGAAAGAGAACCGGAGCGCCCATAAGCGCAATATCTCCGGGGCCATAGACCTCGTGAAGAAGAACGATCTTCTGAAGGTGCGCAGATTCATACAGTACTTCGATGCGGGCAGCGAGATAAAGGATACGGTCTTGGGAATAGTAGCGGGCATGCTCCTCAACGGGGACGGGGCCTACAGGGGCCTGCCCATCATAGCCTTCGCGGATTCGGATGACGGAGTTAAGGTCTCGGCGAGAGCCGAGAAGGGCATGGCCGAAAGAGGGCTGAATCTGTCCGAGATAATGAAGAAGGCCGCCTCGATGGTGGGGGGATTCGGCGGAGGCCACAACGTGGCGGCCGGTGCCACCATCCCCGGCGACAAGAAGGAGGAGTTCCTCGAGATCGTGGAGGACCTGGTTTCCGCCCAGGTCATTTGAGAAGCGTGTACAGCACTGCCTTCTGAGCGTGAAGACGGTTCTCCGCCTGATCGAACACCGCGCTCTGGGGCCCGTCCATGACATCATCCGTTATCTCGTATCCCCTGTGGGCAGGCAGGCAGTGCATGACTATGCAGTCCGGCTTGGCCAGGGACAGAAGCTCCTGGTTTATCTGATAGTCCTTGAATATGCGCACGGCCGTCTCCACGGGCGTATCGTCGCCCATCGACACCCAGGTGTCCGTATACAGGACATCCGCATCCTGGCAGGCCTCCTTCGGCTGATGCGATGCGGAGATGTGGCATCCGTTCTTCTCCGCCAGCCTCGCCGCCCCCAGCATTATCTCCGCGTTGGGCATCCTGACGGCAGGGCAGCACGCGACCATATCTATTCCCATGATCGCGCATGCGTACAGCAGGGAGTTGCAGACGTTGTTGCCGTCCCCCAGATAGACGAACTTCTTGCCGCGGAACCCGCCCTTCTTCTCTTTTATCGTCATCATATCCGCCAGGGCCTGGCAAGGATGCTCCAGGTTGTCCAGTCCGCTTATCACGGGCACCGTCGCGGTGTCCCCTATGCGATCCATGACCTTGTAGTCGTAAGCGCGGTACATCACCCCGTGGACCAGCCTGCTGAGCACACGGGCCGTGTCCTCGACCGTTTCGTTGTGGCCGCCCATGTGTGTGGAGGACATCTCGATGTACAACGGGTGGCCTCCCAGCTCGCTCATGGCCACGTCGAAGGATATCCTGGTCCTGGTGCTGGGCTTCTCGAATATCATCGCCAGGGATTTGCCCTTCAGAGGATCACCGTGATGCCCGCGCTCCTTCTTAAGCCTTATTGCCAGATCCACGATCTCAGGCATATCGTCCTTCATGTCCAGAACTGATATGATGTTCCTCTTCATGCTATCTTGAGACTTCTGCCCCATAATTAATCCTTGTGTCTGAAATCGGACTCGGCAGGCCGCTCTTTGAAGAACGGAACGGGGGGCGAATGCCGTTACCTGACATTCTGTGCCCCCGCGAACAGTCCCGGAAGACGGAAAGTTTGAACAACCTTTAATTATGAAGATATAATCACAGCGTACCTAAATGGCCGGGGTAGGGTAGCTTGGTTATCCTAGGGGACTGTGGATCCCCTGACTCGGGTTCAAATCTCGGTCCCGGCCCCTATTTATCAATCTGAAAGGAGATTATCACCCATGTCATGGAAAGGAGATCTTGAGAGGGTGGACGATTACAGATGGCGCATACCCAAAGGGTCCGTACCATGTATGAGGACCGATGCCATCATATTCGCATCCGAGAGCATGCTCCCTTCCATATCCGAGGACAACTCGATACTGCAGGCGGCCAACGTCGCATGCCTTCCCGGGATCGTCGGCAGCTCCGTTGCCATGCCTGACGTCCATTGGGGATACGGCTTCCCCATCGGCGGCGTGGCAGCAGTGGATGCCGGAACGGGATTCATATCTCCCGGCGGCATAGGATTCGACATCAATTGCGGCGTGAGGCTGATAAGGACAGACCTGCGGGAGAAGGACCTCACAGGAAGGCTCGGTGCCCTTATGGACACGATATACGCCAATGTCCCGTCGGGACTGGGCTCCAAAGGGCTCGGCAGGCTCACAAGGGACCAGATAAATGACGTATTGAGGAACGGGTCCCGCTGGGCCGTGGAGAACGGCTTCGGTTGGGATGACGACCTTGACGTCACCGAGAACGGCGGCTGCATGAGCGGTGCCGACCCCTCCAAAGTGAGCGACAGGGCCAAGGAGCGCGGCATACCCCAACTTGGCTCCCTGGGCTCCGGCAACCACTTCCTGGAGCTGGACATCGTGGACGAGGTATTCGACGAGGAAACGGCCGGGATCTTCGGCCTGGAGAAGGGCACTGTCACGGTGACGGTGCACTGCGGCTCCCGGGGATGCGGCCATCAGATAGCCACCGATTACATACAGAGGATGGAGCGGTACGTCAGGAAGCACAACATATCCCTTCCGGACCCGCAGCTCGCATGCGCCCCCCTGGATTCCGAGGAGGGGGCGGATTACTTCGCAGCCATGTCCTGCGGTGCCAACTATGCCTGGGCGAACCGGCAGATGATAACGCATTGGGTCCGGGAGTCCTTCGAGAAGGTTTTCGGATCCTCCGCAGGGGATCTCGGAATGAGGATGGTCTACGATGTGGCTCATAACATAGCGAAGAAGGAGCGCCATAAAGTGAACGGCAGGGAGACGGAGGTCTTGGTCCACAGGAAGGGAGCGACGAGGGCCTTCCCCGCCGGGCATCCTGACGTTCCCGAGAGGTACAGGGCCGCGGGGCAGCCCGTCATCGTACCGGGGGACATGTCCGTGGGGACGTACGTGCTCGTCGGCCTGCCGGGCGCCATGGATCTCAGCTTCGGCTCCAGCTGCCACGGTGCCGGCAGAAGGATGTCCCGCAAAGCGGCCCTGAGATCCATCAGAGCATCGGATGTCAAGGCTGATATGAAGAAGGACGGCATAATCCTCAGGAGCGGTTCCGACGGGGGATTGGTGGAAGAGGCCCCTCAGACATACAAGGACGTGGAAGAGGTCGTCTCCGTCGTCTCCGGGTCCGGATTAGCCGGTAAGGTCGCCAAGCTTAGACCCGTCGGAGTCATCAAGGGATAGTACTCTCCCGGAAGCCTTCATCACCCTCTCCGCATGCTCGGAGGGCGCCGACACGGTTATGGCCCAATCGAATATCTCGCGGCTCTGCAGCGCCTTGGCCAGTGGCGAGATCCTGAATATGGGCTTCATTCGGCCGTCATCGTCTATGATATAGACGTCCGTCTTGCCTATCTTCACGCTGGAGAGCAGGGTCGACCGGGACGGCATGTCTATCACCACCTCGTGGTCCTCCAATCCCGCCTCATGGGCGATCTCCGCCTCAAGAGCCTTCCTGCCCGCATATCCCGTGTGCTTGGCCAGCTCCGCTTTCGCATCATCCGAAAGGTTGGTGGTCTGCATCACATAGGCATTCTTGTACAGCCTGCGGTTCATGACCTTCCTGGCCAGATCCGATGCCTTGCCCCCGGTGCTGATGATATGGTTGATGAACATCCCGTCATTCATCAGATAGAGCTCCGAAAGGTCGGCGCCGGATATCTCGGCGGCCTTGGTGAGCATCATCTCCGCGATCCTGACCGTCTTGTGGTAGTAGACTGAGGAGTACATCAGAGCCCTGGAGACCATCAGCCCCTCGGTGGCCGCTATGCCCCCCTTGCCCACAACCATCCTGCCTTTGCCTATCCTTATCTGGCTTAGCAGCCTGTCTATATCTATCGTGCCGAGGACCACCCCCGTGTAGTGAGCGTCCCTCAGAAGATAGTCCATCTGGTCCGCATCAACGGGCCCGTGTATTATCTGGTGTATGTAATCCTTGTTCTCGAAGAAGGACTGGGGCGAATCGTCCGATAGGAACAGATTAAGCCCTCCGCTCCTGGATCTGGGATACTCTATAAGGTCGCACACGGCATCCGGATCTATGCCCGCCTCCCCGAGAAGATCGGATATGGACTCCATCCCTCCGAACAGATCCCTGTCCGAATCGAGGAAGTACGGGATATCCCCGCTTATCAGCTTCCTGGCCAGATCCATATGGTCAACGCCTGTTATGTTCTCTAGTATCTCCTCCATCGTATGGGAGAACGGAGGGTGGCATATGTCATGCAGGAGCGCCGCCGCGCGCACCGTCATGGTTTCGTCCCGTCCCATATGAAGAGCGGAGGCCATCCTTCCTGCGAGATGATAGACGCCCAGGCTGTGCTCGAAACGGGTATGGTTGGCCCCCGGGAACACAAGATTGCCTAGACCGAGCTGCCTTACGGAGCGGAGCCTCTGCATCTCGGGCCTGTCAAGGATGTCCATGTAGACCCCGTCCGCCCTTATGCCTCCGTGCAGAGGATCGTGTATGACCCTGTCCTTATCCGCCATTGCCATCCTTCCTAACTGTCTTCACCTTCTCCACCCTCGTCCCCGGCTGGGCAAGAACGGAGACATTGTCATTTATGCGGTAATGGGCGGTGTTCGTCTCCGAGGCCAAGGCCCGGATGGATTTCCCTGCATCCTTCAGATCCTCGGCCTTCCCCTCGAAACGGGACAGGTCGAAAATCATCATGTACCCCTTTGCGGCGTTCTCCTTCGTTTTCAGGATATCGTCCTTGGAGTGCACCTCTATCACCCTGACCATCACCGTCCGGGTCTCGGATGCCATCTCGATATTGCTGAGATCCACGAACACAGGGGACCCGTCGGCTTTGTTGGCCGGGCCTCTCCTCCTGATGCCTCTCATCACTCACCGGTCTTCCACAGCTTGTCTCCGACGCTGTGGATCGTCTTGACTGCTTTGCCCTTCTCTCCGGAGGACAGGCCCTCCGCGCCCCTCAGGGAAACGCCCACTGCAAGGGGGACCTTGTTGTTGATGTCCCTGATCCATACCATGTCCCCCTCGGAGATCTCCGGGTCGGCCTCGACTATCCCCGGGCCCATGACGTCGGCTCCGTTGGTCACGTAAGGCACGGCGCCCATGTCCACGGTCACGAATCTCTTGGACGGCCTGTACTCCAGGAGGCCGCGTATGGTCAGGAAGGGCTTCCCCTCATACACCAGGCCCATTATCTCCCCTTTAGCGAATATCACATCGAAATCCGTGCTCTCGGCCATGTCCACCGCATCGTCCACGGAGAACACTTCCGTCCCCATCACGGACTCCAGGGCCTCCTTCAGGGACCTGGCGTCCTTCTCCCTCATCCTCTTCCTCTTCCTGATCCTGATATCGGCCATCATCCGGAGTGATGCAATACGGATATTCAATATTGGCGATGCTTTCCCTCAGTATAGTTTATATCCTATCCAATGAGATTAGTCTATGCGATGGCAAAGCTCCTCCATACTACGGCATCTCTCGCCGTGACGCTAATATCCTTATCGCTCATAGGAGTGATAGCCATGTCCGTTGCGCCGCTGGCCATGGGGGGCATGGCATTGGAGGAGAACACGCCCTTCGGAATAATCATGGACGAGGAATCCGCGACCATCGTCATCGACGGCAGCTACGACATCGTCTCCACTCTTCCCTATGATATAACCGACATAAACGCCAGCATAAGCATAGATGACGGCAAGGAGATCCGTTTCGAGGTATTCAGCGAGGGGCCGCTGGTAGTGGCGAAGAACGGCAGATCCACGCTGGAGGTTCATTCTGAGATATTCGTGCCCTCGGCTATGATGATGATCCTGGCGGCGAACGCCGGTTCTGAGGAGGACGGCCTCTATCTGCCTTTGACCGTGGAGGTCGGCGGATCCTATCTTGAGAGGATAATCAGCGTGAAGGCGTCCTTGAACGTGAAGGCCGTGATATCCGACGTATCGATACCCCCGATAACCATAGACCTCGAGGATGGCAGCGGCAACGCCGTGCCTCTGGAGGAAGCGGCCAAGATAACCGCCAGCGTTAACGACATCCCGGAGGGAGAATACCTCAGCGATCTGCCGGAAAGCGCCACCATCACCGTTCCCATCGATGGGTATGACGTGAACGTCATAATGACCAAGACCGGCCCGGACGCTGACGGCAACTACGCCCTGACCATCGATATCGAGACCACGGACGGCACTGCCCTGATGGAGGCTCTTGACAAGCTCAAGGAAATCGCCGGGGGCATGGGCGAGGACGATACATTTGATATCGAGATAGATACGGGTACCGGCACAGAGACCGTTCAATTGGACCCCGAGAACGTGATGCTCTTCGCTGATTCCATCGGGAAGATGCTGGAGGCTCTGACGTGACCAGCGAGTTCAGCCTGAGATATGCTGTTCCGGGCGGTGCGTTCCTGAGCTTCTCTGTGACCCTCTTCACACTCATCCTGCTGCCTCTCAGCATATTCGCCCTGATCAACGGGTTGGCGGCCAACATGGTCACCGAGGGCACAGGGGGAATTCCCCCTGAGGAGATACAGAAGATACTGGATGAGCTCTGGTTCTATGTTCGGAAGCTCATAAGATACGCCATACCTCTGCTCATCATAGCGATACCCATGGGCCTGTACAGGGCCGGGAGCTACGCGAAGATCCCGTTCAGATTCCTTTTTGCGATATACTCAGTGATAATCCTCATAGGCCTGACTGACGGGGGTATGATGGATATCGCCCTGGACCTGCCCATGGATACGGGCAGCGATTTGAGCATAGATGATGTCGTCATAACCCTTGATATAACCTTATTTATCTACATCAGCATGCTCATCGGTACGGCGGGAGCGTTCCTGGCATTCACAGAATTCGCCTCCGGCAGGAAGGAGTTCATGGAGAAGAAGGCCGAGATCGATGAGGGTCCCCAAGACCGCAGCACTGTCGCGGAACCTGATGCATAACGGTGGTAAGATGGGAATCAACATAGCGGTTTGTGAGCTGGAAGCCGAAAGGGCATCCTGCAGGATTTTGAAAACGGATATCCGGAAGGCTCTCCTCAAGGATGTTACAGGATTCGAGCAGTATGCCGATTACGACACGGTTGTGTCCCTGGAGGACGCAGCGAAGGCCTTCCCGGACTGGGAATCCTTCGCGAAAAGGAACAGGATCTCCGAGAGCGCCGATGCGGTATACATGGAATCCGTCAAGAACCCCGAGGATGCCGGGATCCTTAGGGAATACTCGAAGGATGTCCCCACGGGATGGGTGGACCTGGAGAGGATGCCCGCCGATATGGCCGCGAAGGCCAGGGACTCGGCTGTGGAGCTCCTCAGCGGATGGGATATGATCGGGTTCGATGAGATGAAGGAGGCCTGCGCCAACTGCCCCCTGTCCTGGGACAAGGGGAGAGGCTGCATCGGCGCCTTCGGTCCGGATGAGAGCCTCCTTCCCGGGATAGCGGACAAGTACGGCTGCACGATAGTCGCATCCGTTCCCGCTTCCGCGTCTGAGAGCAGGAGATTCGCCCCGGCAGATGCGGCTGCCCTGCTCAAGGAGATCGAGGAGCTGGAAGCCGCTCTGCCCAAGGAGGGCAAGATGATGGTCCGCAGATATACCGGGCCTCTCGAGAGAATGAAGGCTGTGGCAAAGATCTCACAGGAAGAGGGCTGCGGATTCTTCTTCTTCTGAGCACGGATTATTCTGTTTTAAACCGTTTATCTCTGTTTTTCTACGATATTTCATGTATATGTTTGTTTTTTCTACGAATATCGTAAAGTTTCTGCGTTTGCGCATGATTAATATAGGGGTAATCAATACAAGACCACCGGGGGAATGGAAAAGCCCCTGAAAGACGGAGAGAGAATAATGGCCAGCGAGAACGCGGACGGAACGTACTCCCCATCTAAAGAGTACAGGAAGAGGACATACATCGACAGTTACGCCAAGTATGAGAAGATGTACAAGAGGTCCATCGAGAAGCCGGAGGAATTCTGGGCCGAACAGGCCGAGGGCCTGCACTGGTACTCCAAGGGTTGGAAGAAGGTCTTTGACTGGAACAAAAAGGAATGCACCTTCACGTGGTTCAAGGGCGGCAAGCTCAACGCATGCTACAACTGCCTGGACAGACATGTGGAGAACGGTCTCAAGAACACCGCTGCCCTGATATTCGAGGCAGACGAGCCCGGCAACAGCCGGGTCTATACATACGGACAACTGCTGAATGAGGTGGAGAGATTCGCCAACGTATTGAAGAGCAAGGGAGTGAGAAAGGGGGACAGAGTGGCTGTCTACCTGCCTATGATCCCCGAGCTGGCGATAACGCTGCTGGCTTGTGCCAGGATCGGTGCTGTGCACTCGGTCGTCTTCTCCGGATTCAGCACTGACTCCCTGTTCAACAGGGTCCAGGACAGCGATTCGAAGGTCCTCGTCACCTGCGACGGAAGCTACCGCGGCGGGAAGACCATCGATATGAAGGGCAAGGTCAACGAGATGCTGGAGCGCGAGACCTCCGTCGAGAGCGTCATCGTCGTCAACCACGCCAAGAGAGACGTTGTCATGGAGGAAGGAAGGGACACATGGTGGCATGAGGAGATGTCCAAGGCCGGCCTGAGGTGCCCCTGCGAACAGATGGACGCAGAGGACCCCTTCTTCATACTTTACACATCCGGCTCCACGGGAAAGCCGAAGGGCGTCCTCCACACAGTGGGAGGATATATGCTGGGCGTCACGATGACGTTCAAGTACGCCTTCGATTACCGGCCGGGCGAGACCCATTGGTGCACTGCGGACCTGGGGTGGATCACCGGGCACTCCTATGTGCTGTACGGGCCGCTTTCCAACGGTGCCACCACCCTCATGTTCGAGGGTGTCCCGAACTATCCCGACAACGGAAGGTTCTGGGAGATAGTCGAGAACTGGAAGGTGGACATATTCTACACGGCACCTACCGCCATCAGGATGATGAGGAAGAGCGGCGACGAGTGGGTGCGCAAGCATGACGTTTCCTCCCTGAAGGTCCTGGGGTCCGTCGGGGAGCCCATAGATGCCAGTGCCTGGAAGTGGTATTATGAGGTTGTCGGCGGCGGAAGATGCCCCATAGCCGACACGTATTGGCAGACTGAAACGGGCAGCCACATAATACTGCCGTTTCCCGGCGCATGGGATCAGAAGCCGGGGTCCGCCATGAAGCCTTTCTTCGGCATAGAGCCCGTCGTACTCAACGAGGACAAGACCCCCACACCTGTCGGGCAGGACGGAAGGCTGTGCATAAAGAAGCCTTGGCCTTCCTGTGCCAGGACTCTCTGGGGAGACCACGAGAAGTACAAGGACACCTACTGGAACCCGTATCCTGGGTACTACTTCTCCGGTGACGGGGCAAGGCAGGACCAGGGAGGGGATATCTGGATCACGGGCCGTGTCGACGACGTGATAAGCGTTGCCGGGCACCGCATAGGTGCGGCAGAGGTGGAAGCGGCCCTGATAGCGCATCCGGCCGTCTCCGAAGCGGCAGTGGTCCCGATACCCGACGAGATGAAGGGAGAGGCGATCTACGGATTCGTGACCCTTAAGGACGGCTTCAAGGACAGCGAAGAGCTGAGAAGCGATCTCGTGAAGCAGGTCAGGAACGAGGTGGGGCCCATAGCCACGCCCAAGACGATACAGATAGCCGAGGAGCTCCCCAAGACGAGGAGCGGCAAGATCGTCAGGCGCATGCTCAGGAAGATCGCCTCCGGAAGCGATTTCCGCAGCATGGATGCTTCCACCCTCGTCGACCCGGGCGTCCTTGACGACCTGGTCAAGGGCAGGAGATAAACCGGCGGGCTCAGCCCGCTTCTTTTACTTTTTCCTCTTCTTTCACTAGGTCGAAAGAAATCTTATAGACGTCGTCCTCCAATTTGGCCGAGACGTCAAGTCCAGTACGGTAGAAGAGATTGAGCATCTCGACATTGGTGGACAGGACATCCGCCGTGAATGTCTTGATATTCCTTGATTTGCCCACACGGACGAGAAGATTCACCATGTACGTGCCCACACCCTTGCCCTGCCAATCATCTCTCACTGCGAATGAGACCTCGGCACTGCTGTTCTTCGGGTTACGCTCGTACTCGCAAACGGCGATGAGCTCGGTCATGGAACCGCGGACCAGGAAGACCCCGAAGGCCATGGACAGATCGTAATCTATATTCACTTGGCTCATGCGCTCCTCCCTGGGCTGAAGCACACGGGTCGTCATGAATCTCTGCTGCAGGGTCTTGGAGGAGAAGGAATAGAAAAGCTCCCTCACAAGGTCCTCGTCCGTAGGCTTCAAAGGACGGACTATGGCCGTCTGGCCGTCGAATACCGCCGTCTGCTCCAGCTCCTCCGGGTATGGCAGGCCGCGGTAGGAGCGCCTGCTCTGATCCTCCGGCAGGTATCCCAAAGCGACCGCCTGATCCAGGAGCTTCTCCCTGAAGGAGGGATGTGCCACATTGATCAATTCCAATGATCTCTTCGCCAGCGTCTTGCCCCTGAGATGGGCTATGCCGTATTCTGTCACCACATAATGGATGTCCTCCCTCATGGCGCCCACTCCGGCTCCCTTGGGGACGACGCTCACTATCCTGGATGTTTGGCCATCGCTTGTGGTGGAGGGCATGACTATGATCGTTCTGCCCCTGGCGCTCAGGGCACCTCTTATGAAATCCGGCATTCCCCCCGGATTCGATATGGATTCCAGGCCTGTTCTATCCGCGAGCACCTGACCGGTGAGATCGATCACGGATGCGGTGTTTATGGCCACCATCTTGTTGTTCTTGGCTATGACCGTTATATCGTTCGTATAATCCGACGGATGGAACTCGATGGACGGATTATTGTCGACGAACTCCATAAGCTCTGCCGATCCGATGACGAATGATGTCACTATCTTGCGAGGATGTATCGTCTTCTTGCTGCCGTTGATGACACCGGCCTTGACCAGTTCCATCACGCCGTCGGAGAACATCTCCGTGTGGACACCGAGATTCTTCTTATCCCCGAATTCAGAGAGTATGGCATCAGGCAACATCCCGGTACCTATCTGTATGGTCGCTCCGTCATGCACGAGCTTGGCAGCGTTCCTGGCTATCGCTTTGACCGTGTCGTGATCGATGCCCTCGTCATCCAAGGGATGCTCCACTGGATAGTCCACCTCTATGAGCTGATCTATCTGTGAGGTGTGGATGAACGAATCCCCCAATGTTCTGGGCATCTGCCTGTTGACCTCTGCGATCACCACGTCCGCGGACTCGACCGCGGATTTCGTTATATCGACAGACGTACCGAGGGAGCAGAAGCCGTGAAGGTCCGGAGGGGATACCTGTATGACGGCCACATCGAGCTTTATCCTCCCGGTGCGGAACATGTACGGAAGCTCTGATGTGTATATCGGGGTGTAATCCGAATGGCCGTTCATCACTCCCCTCTCCACCTCTGAATCCATGTAGAAGGAGTTGATCCTGAACTTCTTCATGACATCCGGTTCGAAGAACGGGGAGGGCATGAACGTGAACGGTGTGCATATACGGTTATCGTGGAATGATCTCTTCTTAAGGAGATGCTCCACTATTATCCTCGGTCTGCTGCATCCTCCGCTTATGTATATCGTAGTGCCAGGCTTCACAAGGTCAAGCGCCTTACGGGGAGTTGACACTTTCTCCTCGTACTCATCCCTCCAATATGCCATGCTATCCCTCGCCGATTGAACGGCAAATAAGTTTATAATACCCGTTATAGGCCCCTGGAAGCCTCAATGGCCCAAACCATATCCTTGGCCAGGGAACGGAGGGCCTCACAGCCCTTCTTATCCTTCAGATAATCCCCCGGGCCCTTGCCCGCCAGTATCGTAAGGGGCGAGGAGCCGCATACCATCATGCGATTGCGGAGCATCCAACCCACCAACTCGTTGTAGGTGGACATCCCTCCGTCATGATCCTGCACCACAACAGCCCCGCCTACCTTACGTGCCAGAGGCTGGTCGCAGAACATGGATGCATACCCTACCCTTTCCAAAAGGATCTTCAATTGGGCGCTGCAGGATCCGAAGTACGAAGGGGACCCAAGGATTATGCCGTCGGCCTCGAGCATCATGCCCATGTACTCGTTCATCCTGTCATCCTCGTTTATGCACCTGCCGTCTCCGCGTATCTCGCAGCTGTTGCAGTTGTTACAGGGGTTCATCATATCCTCATAGACATGCACCTGCTCGGTCTCAACGCCCTCCTTCTCCAGCTCATCCAGAACCACGTTGAGGGCACCCCCCGTGTTGCCAAGAAGGCGGGGGCTCCCGTTGAAGGCCACGATTTTCATACGACCCCATCGTGGGATGCTGTTATTAATACAGCGGTCCCGACTGCCATGGTTTCACTATTGTTAAGAAATTGTTATATCCTAACATGCACTGACAGACCAACATGCATATGTTAGAAATCAAAGATCTCCATGTTGAGGCCGGGGGCAGGGAGATCCTTAAAGGGGTCGATCTGACTATTGACGAGGGGGAGACCATAGCCCTCTTCGGACCCAACGGCTCCGGCAAATCCACTCTCATGGCTGCAATAATGGGATATGCATACTGCAAGGTCACCCGCGGGAGCATATTCTTCGAAGGGAAGGAGATAACCCACCTGCCGGTGGATGAGCGCGCGAAGATGGGGGTCGGCATGATGATGCAGAGGCCCCCGAACGTGGTGGGTGTGAAACTGGGGGATCTCATCAAGACCATAGCCAAGGATGATGAGGAGATCCTGAAGCAGGCCGGGGAATTCAGAATGGATAAGCACCTGGACAGGGACCTTAATGTGGGATTCTCAGGCGGTGAGATAAAGAGGTCGGAGATCCTGCAGCTCACGGCACAGAACCCGAAACTCGTCCTGCTTGACGAGCCGGAGTCCGGAGTGGATCTGGAGAGCATAGAGCTCATCGGCGAGAAGATACACGATCTGCTCTACAACACGGAGCTGTGCGGCAGAGGAAGAGCAAAGGTCAACAGATGCGTCTCGGCCCTCGTGATAACCCACACCGGGCAGATACTGGATTACATAGGGGCCGACAAAGCCTACATAATAAATGACGGCCGCATACGCTGTTCCGGTCGCCCTACGGACCTGCTGAAGGAGATAAGGGAAAAGGGTTACAAGGAGTGCATATCATGCAGAATGGTGAAACTTCCATAAAGAAAGCCCTCGACAAGAAGGCTCAGTACGGACCCGATATCGATCTGAACAAGTACCGGGTCGTACGGGAGCAGAAGGTCATAGACAAGCTCGAAGACGCTCCCAAGGACATAAAGGAGCGAATGGAGTCGGTGGGCATAACCTCCTCCGAAGAGCATGAGCGCGACGGGTCCATAATGTTCATAGACAACAAGATAAGCCATTGCAGCAACAAGGCCCCGGAGGGCGTGGAGATCATGCCCGTCAAGAAGGCCATGGAGAAGTATGAATGGCTCAAGGACTACAGCTGGAAGCTGGTGAGCCCTGATAAGGATAAGTACACCGCCAAGACCTATGAGGAGGATGCCGACGGCACCTTTGTGAGAGTGAAAGCGGGCTATCATGTCAAGAACCCCATACAGGCCTGCATGATGCTGGGCACCGATAAGGGCATGCAGACCCTCCACAACATATTCATCATCGAGGAGGGGGCACATGCGGAGATGATATCCGGATGCACCACGGGATCCCATGCAGACGACGGTCTGCACATCGGGGTCTCAGAGATATACGTCAAAGAAGGCGCATACTTCTCCTATTCCATGATCCACAACTGGGGCCCGAAGACCTCCGTACGTCCCAGGACCGGGATACAGATGGAGAAGGATTCCAGGCTGATCAACAACTACGTGATACTGAATCCTGTGGCCACAGTGCAGTCGGCACCGACCGCATGGCTTAACGGAGAGGGCGCGAGCTGTCAGTTCAACACCATTTGCCTGGCACATCCCGGAGCGGATATAGACAGCGGGGGAACCGTCATCCTCAATGCCCCGGGCACCGGGGCGGAGATAGTCTCCAGGAGCATAACCAAGGGAGGGAGGATGATGGCCCGCGGGCGCCTGGTCGGCAACTCACCCCGCGTCAAGGCCCACCTGGAATGCAAGAGCATCGTGCTCCAGGACGGGGGTCAGACCCTTGCTGTCCCGGAGCTCGAGACGAGCTTCGCAGACGTGGACATGACCCACGAAGCGGCTGTCGGGAAGATAGCCAGGGATCAGATCGAGTATCTGATGACCAGAGGACTGTCCGAGGATCAGGCTGTAGGGATGATCATAAGGGGATTCCTGGTTGGCGGCATAAAGGGCCTGCCCAAGGAGCTGACGGACGAGATAAACGATGCGATAGAGAGATCTGATCTGGGTCAGTGATCCGTCTCGGTCCCGGGAGGATCGACCCTCTGCCCCATGGCACGCCTGTCCACTGCATGGAGGACGTTACCGTCCTCATCACGGAACGAGGTGTAAACGCCTATGGGGCCTCTGAGAGGATCTCTGACGAATACCACGCCCTCGTCTATGAATCGCCTGTGAAGATCATAGGGGTTGTCCACCCCGAGGATGATCCCCGTATCCACGCCGAAGGTCTGGCTCTTCCTGAGTACCAGATAGAACCCCTTCCTTCCGACCACAGCGGTCTCTCCGTCATCTGATACCAGGTCCATCTTCAGGACCCTGTTGTAGAACCGGGAGGAGCTCCCTGTATCCCTCACAGGTATGAATGCTCCCGCCAGGCTCTCAGGCAGACCTTCCACTGTGTACTCGAAGGAACCTCCGCTAGGATCTCCCAAAGGCATGCTTCAAGAATACCGATTCCGCATTAAACAGATTCCGCCCCGCAACGACAAAACCTATTACCCGCAAGTCATACCCGGGAGCTGAAGGTGTCTGATTTGGCAAAACCGATGATCAGTGAAGACGGGTTCAAGCTCCAGGAGAGCCTTGATAAGATAAAGCACATCATAATCGTGCTCAGCGGCAAGGGCGGCGTAGGGAAGAGCACGGTCTCTGCCAACCTGGCAGCCACGCTGTCCATGAGAGGCTATCAGGTGGGCCTGATGGATGTGGACATAACAGGGCCCAACATCCCCAAGATGTTCGGCATAGAGGATGAGGGTCTTGATGTCCAGGGGGAGAAGCTCATACCCGTATCTGTTCCGCCATCGATGAAGATCATGTCCATGGCATTCCTTCTGCAGACCAGGGATACCCCGGTCCTTTGGAGGGGTCCTGTGAAGATGACCGCCATCAGGCAGTTCATAGAGGATGTCCGCTGGGGAGATCTGGATTATCTCGTCATAGATATGCCGCCGGGAACCGGGGACGAGGCTTTGTCCATCGTGCAGCTGATCCCGAAGGCGGACGGCATAATCATAGTTACGACACCTCAGGAGGTCTCGCTTCTCGATGCTCGCAAATCGGTGACCTTCTCTGCCCAGTCCCAGATACCCATCATCGGGCTGGTGGAGAACATGAGCGGCTTCATATGCCCCCACTGCGGCGAGAGAACGGACATATTCAAATCCGGCGGAGGAGAGGCCGCTGCGAAGGAGCTGAACATGCAGTTCCTGGGCAAAGTGCCGATCGAGCCCGGCGTCGGTATTTCCGGGGACAAGGGCATGCCCATTGTCATCGATGATCCTGACTCGGAATCCGCGAAGGCTTTCGAGAGGATAGCGGACAGAGTGATCAAGACTGTGGAGATGAAATGAAGATCGGTGTGGTGGCCGAAGGGGACGACCTGTCGTCCCTGGTGGCTGAGGACTTCGGTCATGCGGAGTACTTCCTGATAGTGGATTACGACACCTATGACTACACTGTCGTGAAGAACGAATTCGCCAATTCCGTAGGCGCGGGCATGAAGGTGGCTGATGCCATAATCGGCTTGGGCGTGGATGCGGTGATAGTCGGAGGAATAGGCTCCCACGGATACGATAAGCTCAAGAATGCCGGCATAAGGGTGTCCTTCGATGAGGAAGGTACCGTGGAAGAAGTGCTGGATATATTCAAGAGAAGAGAGGAGCAGCGCAGGAAGTTCCAGTGATCATACTCCGGTCCTGTTACCCCATATGATCTTGTGCAGCTGCGGCAGGACCCTCACCGGCAGCCGCCTTCCCAGGACGTCCTCCGCCAGCGGCTCAAGGTCCATGCCCCCCACGGGGGAGAATATGCATTCGCATACGGGAGCGTACTTCTCCATCACTTCGATGGCGTAGCTCATGTCCGCATAATCGGCGAGTATGAACTTGAGCTGATCCTTCTCCCTGAGCAGGCCTATGTTATCGAACAGCATACGGTCCTGCATCCCGGAGCTGGGACATTTGATGTCCATGCTTATTATTATCCTGTCTGAAGAGGGGACCTTCGACAGATCCACAGAGCCGTTGGTCTCCAGGACCACTTTCTTGCCGTCGTTGGCCAGGACCTCCAACAGCTCCGGGCAGTCCTTCTGCAGCATGGGCTCCCCTCCGGTTACGCATATGTGCTCCTCATCCTCTGCCAATTCCCGGATGTCCCCGACGCTGAGCTCCCTGCCCCCTTCCATCGCATACATCGTATCGCACCATGAGCATTGAAGATTGCATCCCGTCGTCCTTATGAACAGGGTCGGGAACCCGATGGTCTTGCCCTCCCCCTGTATCGATCTGAAAATCTCACATATCTTCATCGGATCACTCGTACTCTATATCATCCCGGAAACCGGCTTCCTCGAATCCTTTGAGGCGAAGTATGCAGGAATCGCATCTGCCGCACGCCTTCTCCCCGCCTTCGTAGCATGACCATGTGAGATGGAGGGGCGCCCCCAGAGCTTTGCCCAGCTTCACGATCTCGGCCTTGGACATTTCGAGTATCGGCGTCTCTATCCTTATCGGTCGGCCTTCCGCGCCCGCCTTGGTGCCCGCTGAGAGCATCTTCCTGAAAGCTTCGAAGAACCCGGGCCTGCAGTCCGGGTATCCTGAATAGTCCACTACATTGGCACCTATGTATATCCTGTCCGCATCCACGGATTCGCACAGTCCGGCAGCCACGGACAGCATTATGATATTCCTTGCTGGCACATAGGTATCCGGTATATCGGAGCCTATTTCCTCCCTGCCCTCCGGTATATCCATATCGGGATTCGTGAGAGCGGATCTGAACATGCTGAGGTCGATATCGACCACGACATGCCTTACCCCGTAATGCTCGGCGACCGCCCTGGCTGAATCCAGCTCACGGGAGTGCCTCTGGCCGTACCTGAAGCTTAGTGCGACGGCATCGCATCCCTCATCCAGGGCCTTGGCCAGTACCGTGGTCGAGTCCAAACCCCCGGAAAGAAGGACAACAGCCCTTACAGGTCCTTTGTGCACCATGCGGTCTGCCCCCTCTCCTCATCCAGGCCGATGGCCACTCTTTTCACGTTGGAGGGGAAGCGAACATCCGCAACGAGCCTGTCGGCCAGCATCCGGGACATCTCCTCAGCTGTTGTGACAGGGACGTCCAGCATCCTCACGTCCTCCTCCGGGAAGACGTATCTTTTCCCGCATGTCAGGACCTCCACGCATCCGTCGGAGGACCTTATGCTCACATCCTTGGACTTGGCCGGCAGCAGGACCATGTGATCCATCTCGGCCGCGAAGGCCCGCAGCTCTTTCTTCAGGATCACGAAATCCATTACCATCCCGTCCTGACCTATGTCCCCTTCCAGCCTTAGCCTGAGTATGTAAGAATGCCCGTGGAGCCTGGAGCACTTCTCATGCCTGGGTATGAAATGGCATGCAGAGAATCTTATCCCTGAATGCCCGCCGTCTATCTCTATGATCATTTCCTTCCCTCCGTGAGTTTCATCGCCAACGCTATCGAATCCCTGTAATCCGTCTTAGCACGCGACGTGTCTACGTATATTCTCTCTGAGTTCACCAGGGGTGCCCCGAGCGCCGCCGCACCCCCTAAGAAGTGCAGGGCCCTGAATATTATGTTCCCCGATATGCCGTCCGGTGCTATTATCAGATCGGCTTCTGATGCCGCGGATTCCAGAAGGATCTCGGCATCATATGCGTCGTATCCCTTCCCCCTGAGAGCCTTCACGACCTCGCCTGCATCCTCTATGGTCCTGTCCACCATCCTGTGGCGACCCATATCCTCTGACCTGCCTCCGGACATGACCGCGATCCTCTCCCCCATGCCTATGCGCCTCATCAGGGATACTGTTCTGACTGCGATATCCACCTTCTGATCCACGGTCCATCCCTCATCGACTCCCACAGGTGCCAGGAAGAACATCTTCCCTCCCGCGGGCTCCAGGAGCACGCTTCGCTCCAAGTATGAAAGACCCAGCGCCCTCCTCAGCTTGGGCAGCAGCAGAGAGGACGACATGTTGCCGCGAACAGCGGCATCGATCCTTCCCGAGACCAGATCGGAGACCAGCTCATCAGCATCCCTGTAGACGATGGCGCCCATGGCCTCCGCACTGCTCTCAACGCAATCCGAGTCCGCACTGCTCCCGATACCGACGGTGACCTCGGGCAGTCCGCTTGCGATAAGTGACTCGGCGTTCCACATGCCTCTCTCCATGCTTTCCGCTTATTTTAATCCTGACTGAGGGGACCTTATCTCGTCTATTATGTAATCATCCCAGTTCCTTAGTCCCAGGGCTATCTCCGCCTCAGGAGGCGTCAGCACCGGCTTGGAGTATCTGGCTGAATCATCAAGAGCTATCCTGGGACATCCTGTTATGACGTACACATCCGCATCCGCGTAGACCGACAGGGCATCGGGGCCTATCTCCGTCATTCTGACCTTGTATGCCTCCTTTCCCGCGGATACCGCTTTCCTGATAACGGAATCGGCGAGGGCTGTCCTGTCCTGCCCCTTCTTCGAGCAGACCACAATCAGGTATCTCTGTGCCGATCTGGCTCTTTCAATGGCAGCGAATCTCCTCCTCAACAACCGGTCCTTGAGATCGGCGATCCGCCTGTGCTCTCCCGTTATCGGATTGAGAACCGTCACTTCAACATCCGTGCCCAAGGCGGCGGCCAGCGGATGGAAGTCCCCCTCTCCGATGAAGAGGATGTGCTCCGCCTCGCCGGGCATGGCGCTGCTGTTGCAACCGAGAGCCTGCCCCGGATAGAGTATCCTGGCGTCGCCCCCGGAGACCAGAACCTCCTTGCCGGCAGCCTCCAATACCTCTCTGGCTCTTTTGATGCCCGGTACATATTGCACTGTGGCCATCAGGCCCACCTTATGCGGGAGGCTGTCCGCGATCGCGGAGACATGAGACCCTATGTCCCCTTCGTAGAATGCCTCCACGTACATCACGTCCGGGTCGTCCCCCTGAGACGGTATCGGGGAATGACCGAAATGCACCAGGGCATCCGCGGTTCCCCTGTACTCGAATATATCGCAGGCCCCGTAGCACGGGTCGCCTACTATGAAGAATGATGCGCCGGTCCTCTCTGAAAGTCTCCGGGAGACCTCGATCGCTTTGGATTTGAGGCCCTCCGGGAATTGGAGAGCTACGCGCGCGTAACCTCTTGATATTATCCAATCAGCTGCTTCGTCCAATCTGAGATCGAACATCGCTCAGATAACGAGTTCCTTGCCCTTCTCTATCGAGACGTAGCAGGGCGTGGGGTACTTCATGGAAGCTTTCCAAAGGGCGATCTTCGCTGACTTGAAACCCTGGGGGTTGCAGTAGATCGTCATTATGGTCTGATCGGATTTCATCCTCGCGGCAGTTCCCACATTCTTACCGAACGCATTTCGCATTCCGCTGGAGACACGGTCGGCACCTGCTCCGGTGGCGAGCTTGTTCTCCCTGAGAACGATGTGGGGATAGACATTGACCTTGAGGTGATAGTTGGTGCTCCCTACTTCCTTGGACAGGAGTCTGTTCGCGGCGATACGGCCGGCCTCCAATGCGGTGTGCCTGACCTGAACGTGATTCTTGACCCTGAGGGTAAGAACGACAGGGAAGTCTGTGTTCAGGTTGCCCATGTCATATTGGCTAATCCTGTTGTTGGGGACTCCACCCATGTATTTTCTGCGGGTGTAGGCCTGACCTTTTACCTGTCTGTACATTACTGCGGGCTTTCTTGCCATGATATCACCGTTGTTTGAGCGAGAGCAGACAATCCCGAGATTGTATTTAAAGACTGTTGCACCCGCGGATACACAACAAGCCCTTCCATACCCAACACCGATATAATGGTTGTGTCGACGCGCGCACGGACAATATAAATATAATCTTGACAGACGTACGGTTTCAAAGGGAAGGGAGGGTGCAGAATGAGCAAATTCACAGTGAATATCGTGCCAAAGGGCGACGATAAAAGGATCCCGGTGAAGCTGGCGGGTCAGATTATGGTGGGTATGCAGGACCTGCTGTACCGCATCGGCGAATATGTCATGTCCGAAGAGCTTAGGGCTCAGGGCCCCATCGACCGGGGCCTTCTGTCCAAATTCACATTATACATAGACTCCGCGGGCGGGATGGGTCTGAAGGCCACCTCGGACAGGCCTGAGACGAGAGGCTACGGCAACATAGTGGACGATGCTTTGGGATTGCTCGAGAGGACCATGGACGCCCTCGGCAGCGGCATAGGCGGATACTGGATGGATGATCACTATTCCAACCCCTTCTACAGGAACTCCGTGATATACGACATACTGGCACTTGATGAGTGCCTCAGGGAGAGCGAGGGCTACGCCCTTGTCTACGGTTCCGGCAAGACAAAGGAGTTCGGAAGACCCAATAAAGAAAAGCTATCCGCCTTCATCAGGGACAGAGGTATGACCGGGGAGGGGGCCGCCATAGGCATTATGCAGAGCATCCCCTCGAAATCCAGGAAGAGCCCGGTGAGCCTGAGTCAGGGGAAGAGTTCCGTAAGGCTCAGGTTCGCAGACCCGTCATACGATGACATCGTGGCCGGCCCGGTGGAAGTGCGCGGCATGCTCCGCTACAGCGACGACAACACCATACTGGACGTATCCGGCGCCAAGAGACCGGAGCCGCTCGTGACGGTCGCCTTCCGCAGGATGGTATCCGTCAACGGAGATGTTGAGCTGAGAGCCCCCGTAGAGGCCTCCGTTTCCTATCAGGGAGATTCCTGGATGCTCAAGAACGAGGATCTGGGCATAGTGATATCAAAACCGGATTGGGATTCTGCGGTGCAGTCCTTCCACGACTACTTCGTCTTCCTGTGGGTACACTACACCCAGGGCGCCGTCGGCGATTTCGGGGACGAGGAGAAGGAAGTCAGGGAAACCCTTATGTCCCTGGTCGTATGAATGTGAGTATATGGCCAAGAGACGCGTAACCAAGAAGGCGGCTTCACGCATAGGGGAAGAGCGCATGTCGGCCCTCGCGGAGATGTCGAAGACGGCCGCCCGCAACGGCATGGATGAAAGGGCCGTAAGGTACGTGTTCATCGCCAGGATGATAAGCCAGAAGACCAGGACGCCGATGCCCGAGGGCTTCCGTTTCTGCAAGAAATGCAATACGCCGTTCATCCCGGGAAGGAACTGCAGAGTGAGGCTTTCCGGCGGCAGGATCGTGACCACTTGCGAAAGATGTAATTCTGTGAAGCGTATGCCATACTCAGTGGAGCGGTGAATATGACCGAGAAAGAAGCCAAGAAGGAACTGATGCGAAGGAGCAAGGACCTGGATCCTACAGTGCACGTCGGGAAGGACGGGCTTAAGGAATCCGTGTTCCAGGAGATAACGAATCAGTTGAAGAAGAGCAGGCTCGTGAAGGTCAGGCTCCTGCCCGCAGCAGATATGGCGCCGACAGAGATGGCGACGGCCATTGCCGAGGCCACGGATTCCGTGATCGTCGACGTGCGCGGCAGCATAGCGGTCATCACGGATGCCAGGACCTGGCGTTCCCTCTGCGAGAAGAAGGTCTGAGCGATGCTTGACGTTAACATTATTAGAAAGGACCCGGAGAGCATCAGGATGATGCTGGCCAATAGGAACATGGACGACGGCGTGCTCAACCGGTTCCTGGAGGCGGACGGAGAATGGAAGGTCCTGATGGACCAGGGCAACCGCCTGAGGCAGGAGAGGAACACGGTATCGGCCGAGATCCCGAAGCTTGGCGGCGATGAGAAGAAGAAACGCATCGATGCCATGAAGGTCGTATCCGAGGAGATCAAGAGGATCGAGGCAGAGGTTGAGAGGCTCGCCCTCGTAAGGGATGAATGCGTGCTCAACATACCAAATATACCTCATCCCTCCGTGCCGGTGGGCAAGGACGCCAATGATAATGTCATCGTCTACACATGGGGCAACATAAGGAAATTCGATTTCAAGCCCAAGGAGCACTTCGAGATCGGCGAGGACCTTGACATAATAGACTTCGAGAGAGGCGTGAAGGTCGCCGGCAGCGGGTTCTATGTCCTGAAGGGGGACGGTGCCAGATTGGAGAGGGCCCTGATCAACTATTTCCTGGATGAGAACAGAAAACGGGGCTACAAGGAGGTGTTCCCTCCTGCGGTCGTTAACACGAACTCGGTCACGGGCACCGGCCAATACCCCAATCTCAAAGAGGATATGTACCATATAGAGAAGGATGACCTGTGGCTGAACCCCACGGCAGAGGTCCCGGTCACCAATCTGCATTATGATGAGATACTGGAGAGAAGCCAGCTTCCGATACAATATACGGCATACCTGCCTTCTTTCAGAAGAGAGGCGGGAAGGCACTCCGATACCCGGGGCATAATCCGGGTCCATGAGTTCAACAAGGTGGAGATGGTCCGCTTTGTAGAACCCGAGGGATCCTTCGATGTCCTTGAACAGCTGAGAGGCGACGCGGAATCCCTGATAAGAGGTCTGGACCTCCCGTACAGAGTGCTTCTGCTGTGCACGGGGGACATGAGCTTCTCCTGCGCCAAATGCTACGACCTGGAACTGCATGCGCCCGGCAAGAACGCATGGCTGGAGGCATCCTCGTGCTCCTGTTTCACGGATTTCCAAGCCCGGAGGACCAAGATAAAGTACCGCCCCGAGCCCCATCTGAAGAGCGAGTTCATCCATACCCTCAACGGGTCCGGGATGGCTCTGCCCAGGACGATGGTGGCCATCCTCGAGAACTACCAGAACAAGGACGGGACGGTTACGGTGCCTGAGATCATCAGGCCTTATATGGGCGGACAGGAGACCATCGGGAATTAGATGTCCATGCTTTCCAGGCGGTTTATGAGGTCGGCGGCCCCCACGGATCCGCCCTCTCTGATGAGCCTGCTCCTCAGATCGTCCTCGCCTATCCTCAGTGATGATGAGGATATGCCGTACCTGCGGGATACGTAGGCTTCCATATATGCGCCCATAACATCGAACAGCTTTATTGTCGGCCCGTCGGTTACGCCGTGCACCGGATCGTCTTTGAACCGGAACGGGTCGAATATCATGAATTTGAACTCGTCCCTCCATTCCTCCGGCAGAAGAGGCATGATCTCCGACCTCACCGAATCCGTTTCATATTCATTCAGAAGCTCTGCGAGACCGCTTACGTTCGTCTTGACCGGGGATATGACGTCCTTCGTGAGCACCTCGGGCAGATCGTGGAAAAGGGCAGTGAAATAATCGTTGTACTTCTGCCTGGGGCCGGTCCCTCTGTCCAGGTCATGAAGGTATGTCATGTTGGACACCATCAGCGAATGCCCCAGGACAGTCGTCTGAGGTATCCGGGGAGTCCGGGTCCATCTCTGCTGGAACCGCAACTGGCCTATCATATTCGTGAAATCCATGGCTGAACCGCCCAGCAGTATGTCCCTTACGCCGACGAGTTCCTTGTGCATCTCGACCTCGGACCTTATCGCTTCCCGGGTCTTCTCTATGCCTATGAAGGACCTGTTCATATCAGATATCAGGTCGAACTCCCACTTGGTAGCCAGATAGTGAGCCCCTCTGATGATGCTCTCCTCCAGTCTTTTGCGGTCGGACCGTATGTAATCCTCGAACCTCCGCCTGAACCCGGTTTCCATGTCCGGAGCCGTGTTGTCGAATTCGGAGAGAACATACTCTGCGATCTCTTCCGACCGCTCCTTCTTTATCTTGTGGAATATCTCCGGCTTCAGATCCGTCAGTGCCGTTCTCTGTATGAACGAGAACATGCAGTACTCTATGATCCTCGTCCAATCCACGTGGGCACCCGAGTCCTCCTCCTTCTTGCCTATGTACCACGCTATGGCGACCTTGTGCGCCTGCTTGTCCAGCTCCGTAAGGTCCATTGGCCGGAGGTGGTCGTTCCACCTGTGCATATTTGCGGCATCGAAGAACCTGAAGATCAGATTCATGTTTAGAGCCCTGTCGGAATCGGACATGAATCGTACAGTGACTGAGACAAAGTTAAATGTTTTTGGTAAGCGGTTTGAAGAAGGCCCTGAAAGGACCTTCTTAACCGTTGATGATACCGCCAACGATCTGGCTTATGCTGATTATCTTCGCATCCTCGGATGCGGAAGACGCTTCTACGGCTTTCAGCTGACCGAGGAACCCGTCGCCCCTCGCATCAGTTATCTTCTTGGCCGCGATCTGCGCGTCTATCTTGGCGGCTGCGTACCTAAGCGCATCGGGCACTTTGCCCTCGCCTTTGAAATTAGAAGCCCTGCTCACGGGTTTTGTGACGTGTGCAACTGTCTTCTCTCCGATCTTGTCTTTTTTCTTGAACAGATTTTTAAGTTTGTCGCCGATGCCCATTTTTCATCCCTCTTGTGTACCTTTATCCGATATGTCCTTCACGAAATACATCAGAGCCACTGACATCCATATCATGACGGTTCCGATCCCCATGATCACAAGGGAAACGGTCTCGCCGATATCGTATGCACCGATGTATCCCGCAGTCCCCAAGAGAAGGACGGCAAATCCTGCTATGGCAAGTGCCAATCCCACCTTCTGGTTCTTGGACATCCATTGATTAGCACAATTTCCATCGTTTATATTTGTTACTATATAGCCACACGCAATAACCGATGTATATTCCGGACATCTGGATGAGCGTGCTATCCTTAATATTTCGAAGACGTTGCGGGTTGTATGAGAATATCCCGAAGGCTCGAATCCATACCCATGTCGGGAATAAGGAAGATGTTCGATCTGGCGAGACCGGACAGCATAAACCTTGGACTGGGCGAACCGGACCTTGATCCCCCCAAGGAGGCTATAGAGGCGATGGCCGAGGCCTCCAGAGCAGGGTTCAACAAGTACGGTCCCACGGCAGGCATAATGCCCCTCAGGAAGGCCGTGGCGGAACGCTATAAGCCCTACGGCATAGGCGGAGAGAACGTCATGATAACGCCCAGCGGGTCAACGGCCCTGCTGGAGGTATCACAGGCGCTCATAGACCCGGGAGATGAGGTGCTGGTCCCCAGCCCCGGATTCGTGATATACGGGCCGCACACCAAGCTTGCCGGAGGAAGGCCTGTGGAATACCGTTTCGCCGGCAAGGATTTTCAGCCGGATATTGAGGACATAAAATCAAAGATAACCGAAAAGACCAGGATCATGTATGTGAACAACCCGTCCAATCCGACGGGTTCTGTCCTGAGCGGGGAATCCTTCCGGGCCCTTTGTGATCTCGCCGATGACCACGGGATAACCGTAGTGTCTGACGAGGTCTATGACTGCTTCGTGTACGAGGGGGAGCATCGGTCGTTCCTGTCGAGACTGGATACCGCCGTCGTCGTGGGAGGTTTCTCCAAGATGATGGCTGTCACAGGTTGGAGGATGGGCTTCCTGATCGCTGACGAAGGCATCATGGATGCCATGGTGAAAATGCAGTACCACGTATGTGCCAGCCCCAATATGCCGGCCATGTACGGGATCCTCGCCGCCCTGCCTGGGATAGACGATTACCTCGAGAGAGCCAGATCCGTTTTCAAGAAGCGGAGGGACCTTATAGTGAAGAGGATCAGCAACATAGATGGGATGAGCATAGAACCCCCGAAAGGCGCATTCTACGCCTTCCCGTCATACGATCTTGACATGAGGTCGGCGGACCTGAGCCTTCACCTGGCGGAGAACGGCCTGATATGCTCTCCCGGTTCCGCTTTCGGGACGTACGGGGAAGGGCACCTCAGGTTCTCCTATGCAGCGGACGAGAGCAAGATAGAGAGGGGAATGGACATATTGGCCGAAACGATCAGCAAATTGAGAGGAAAAACACTATGACAAACAATAGAAAGACCGTGAAGAAAGAAGAGCCAGAGACCCGGGTGGAGATCAACCCTGAGACCGGGGAGATAAGTACCGTATTCAATGACGAGGAGATGGTGGCACAGAAGCAGCTTTGGGACAAGAACCCGAAGAGGACCATGGCCATGAGAGACCTTTGGTACGATGATATGAATCAGAGTTTGGATGAGGACTCATCCATGAGCCCCGAGGCGAGAAGGGAGATGGCATTCATGATGGCGACCAACAGCGTACTGGACATCGTCATGGAGGCACTGCCGGAGGATCTCGCCATGGAACTTTCATTCTGCCTTGACAGCACATTGGGTCTGGCTATAGTGAACAGGAGCAACGGTGTGGACCTTATGGAAGAGTACTACAAGGCCCTTGAAGTACTGAAGAGGGAGGATTACGGCTCCGATGACGAGTTCGAAAGGGCCATCCAGGCCCTCGAAGAGCATTGGTGGTCCATAGGGCAGCCTGCTCTGAAGATGAGGAGCGCCAACGACTCCATCATCGAGGCCCTGGGCAAGTACGGGCTGAACGAATGAACGGAAGGATCATACGGGCATCCGCCCCAGGCAAGCTCATCGTGCTCGGTGAACATTCGGTCGTCTTCGGGAAACCCGCTCTGGCACTTGCTATAGATCGCAGATTCCGGTGCGATATATGCCCCGGATCGGGCATACTCCTTAACGGGGCGGGCATATCGCCAAGACTGCATCCCCACATCGACACCATCCTCCGGAGAAGGAACATCTCCGATCTGAGGATAGAAACGGAAAGCAGAATACCTTCCGGCTCCGGGCTGGGATCATCCGCCGCCCTTTCCGCAGCCCTAATAGGCGCAGTACGGCTGATGAGGGGCGAAGCATGCGGAGAGGAGGCCCTGGCTCTGGAGGCCTTTGAAACGGAATATGAGGTTCAGGGAAGGGCGAGCCCCATAGATACATCCACGAGCGTTCACGGCGGCGGTGTCGCCGTGAACTGCCCCGAAGGATTAGGAACGCCTATCTGGCACATATCCAAAGGAGGCAATTCTTGGACTGTTTCCGATATACCGGTACCGGAGATGACATTCGTTGTGGGATATACGGGCATCAAGGCAGCCACAGGACCGCTTGTGCAGAAGGTCAGGAAATACAAGGAGAGCAACCGTTTCGCCTCAGACATCATAGACGAGATAGGTGAGGTCACACGGGACGGAATGAGAGCTGTCTCGAATGATGACAAGGACCTCCTGGGTGAGCTGATGACCCGAGATCACAAGCTCCTCTCGATACTGGGGGTCTCCTGCAGAGAGCTGAACAAGCTTGTGGACGCATCCTTGGAATACTCATACGGCGCGAAGCTCACCGGCTCCGGAGGAGGAGGGAGCATGATAGCCCTCACTGACGAGCCGGAGAAGGTCTGCAAAGCCATAGCTCTCAGGGGCGGGGAGCCTTTCATCGTAAGAACCGGGGCTCCCGGCGTCTGCGCTGAATTCTGTGAATTATAGAAAGGTTAAAGGTGGCGGGCACAAGGCCCGCCTTTTATCGCTCAGATCAGGTCCTCGAACCCTTCGACTACCTGGGGGAACTTCTCCTTGACCACCTTCAGGAGATTGTATACGTTGACCTCCTTGATGTCAGAGTCCTGGATCAGCATAACGAGCTCATCGATGGTTTTGTCGTCGAGCTCCGCCAGCCTCTCTTTGGCCATGAAGTTCCTGTAGAGCTTGTCCTCCATCCTGTCGCGCCACATCTTCTCGTAGGGCTTCAGGGCCTCCTTGGAGAAGTCGTTCTTCTTGGCGCATTCGGTGAGGACCTTCCCCGCGTACATTCCTGTCCTGCATGCGTGACAGATGCCGCCGCCGGTGATAGGATCTATGATCCTTGCGGCATCCCCCACCAGGACAAGATTGTCCGCTATGGCCTCATCCAGGCCGGGATTCGTGGAGACGATGCCTCCCACTACCTCGAGGATCTGGCCTTTGCTGAGACGCGGGTCCTCGGCTATGAACTTGTCAAGATAGTGTTTCGGATCGGCGCCGAGCTTGCACTTGGTGCCCTGCACGCCGAGACCTACGTTGGCTATGTTCTTCCCTTTAGGGAATATCCATACGTAGCCGCCCGGTGCGGGGGAACCTATCACGAACTCGCAGTACTCCGCATCGATATCGATGTTGGTCATCCTGTACTGCAGGCAGGTCACTATGTCGGATAACTTCACGACCGTGTCCATGCCGGCCCATCTTGCCACCTGGCTCTCGAAACCGTCTGCGGCTACCACGCACTTGGCATAGATCTCGATGGGCTCGCCCATGCTCTTCGCCTTCACTCCGACGAGCTTGCCCTTCTTGTCCTTTATCACCCCGGTGCAGCCCGTACGCATCATTATCTCCGCACCGGCCTCTGCGGCCATGGCAGCGAGATGCTTGTCGAAGAGGTGCCTCTCCAGAACGTATCCCACTTCGGATCCGGCCTGGCTCTCGTCCAGCTTGAACTTGTGTCCGCTGGGGGATTTGATTATGGCTCCGACCATGTCCGCGCATATCCATGCGGGGTCAGGCTCTATGCCTACCTCGGTAAGCCATTTCTTGGAAACGCCCTCGGCGCATCTCAGGGGCGCCCCTATCTCTGCATCCTTCTCTATCATTATGGTCTTCAGACCGCCCTCGGCGCAGTACTTGGCAGCCATGCTGCCGCCCGGGCCGCCGCCGACGACTACTATGTCACAGTCGTATCTCTTGGCAGACATTCAGGCCCCCTCCTTGGAAAGTGCGCCCACAGGGCAGATCTTGATGCATCTCCCGCAGAGATTGCATCTGTCGTTGAATTCCAATATGTAATCATTCAGATATATCGCGTTCTGGGGGCACGACCCGGCGCACCCTCCGCAATGCAAGCATTTGTCGTAGTTCACTTTCATTCTCATACCTCACACATCGGGCTTCTGATCGTCGGGTACTATCATCGCATCTTCCAAAGCCTTCGCTTCTGCCTTGTTCTTCGCCTTCCATTCAGCCAACGGGATGGAGAACTTGGCCTCCACCTCCTTCCGGAACTCCGGGCCGGAATTGAAGGCGCAGAACGGGATCACACGCAGATCCGGCGTCACGTAATGAATGGCGCAGCGCTCTACCCTCTGGATATCGTAATTGTAGGAGTCCTGGAAGTGCATCCCTCCGATGAACATCATCTTCCACGAGAAGGCAGCAAGGTTCTTCTTCGACTTGCTGCTCATTATGTCCCCCATCACCTTGAGGAATTTTCTCTTCGTGAGTCCTTCAGGCATCCTGTCCTCATGTATGCATCTGCCCATAAGCCTGTATGCCTTCAGAAGATAGAGCTTCTTGAAAATTGATCCCTCGGCTTTGTCCGCCAGATCGTCGAGTCCCATCACAAATTTCTCCACATCGATGAATCTGGGCAGAGGCGTCACGTTTCCCTTGTCATCCTTGAAGAGATATGTCGCCAGCCCGCAGTGGGGGTGTGTGGTGAACGTTATCTTATGGTCTCCCATTATAACGGATGCGAACTTGGAGAGGGGTGCTACCACAGGGACCGGGTACCAATCGTCCCTCGTGGTGTATCCTGTCTGATCGCTTACCGCATTCACAAGGTCGGGCAGTGTGAACCTTCCGATCTCGAGCTCCTCTTTTGTTATCCTGCCGGTGAACGCCACGGGCTGGAAGTTCACGCCGCGTACGACGTCCGCGTTATCGAAGGCGAACTTCACGATGTCCCCGACCTGATGGTCGTTGACACCTTTCACAACAGTCGGGACCAGGACAACGGAGGGTTTGTGCTCCAGCTTCCTGACGTTATCCAGGACCTTCAGCTTCACGTTGAACATCTTCCTGTCCCTGGCCTGTATGTAGACATCGTCGCTTACACCGTCGAAGGACAGGTATATCGTGTTGAGTCCCGCGTCCGCTGCCGCCCTGAGAAGCTCAGGGTCCTTAGCGAATTCCAGACCGTTCGTTGCGACCTGCACCTGAGCGAATCCCATCTCCTTTGCCTTGCCGATGACCTTCACGAAATCAGGATGTATCGTGGGCTCCCCTCCGGAGAACTGGACCGCGGTGCATTTGATGGGCCTCTCGCTTCTGAGCACCTGCATCATGGCCACTATCTCATCGTATGAGGGCTCATAGACGTAACCTGCCTGGTTCGCATTGGCGAAGCATATGGGGCAGTTCATGTTGCATCTGTTGGTGAGATCGATGTTGGCGAGAGAGGTGGAAGAGTGCAGATCCACCCTGCGGTCGCCTATCATGAAATGGACGTTCTCCTCAGAACTCTCCTTGGGGTTTATCAGACCTATCCCGTCTGTGGCGAATCTCTCGCTCCGGAGATACATCTCCGCGTCAGACCAGATCAGGTTATCGAACTCCCCGTGCTCCGGGCAGGTCTTCTTCGCATAGACCTTATCGCTCTTCTCGTAATATTCCGCGACCAGAACCTTCCCGCATTCGGGACACAGAGATTCGGTCTTTTTGGGCAACCCCTTCTCAGGAGCGTATTCTTTTGTTGTAGAAAGCATGGTACCCTTCCTTTCTACACAAATGCCGTTTCTTTTATAATGCTTTACCCGTGCGATAAGAGACCCACTGTGCACACGGGGGCTAGGTTTTGCGCTAAGTTAGCATAATGGTAAGTCTTCCCTTATATCCCTCTGTTCCGCCAAAAGCATACTCATGAAGAGAACCTCGTCCATGCGCGGTAACAGGAACGGCAGCATGCCCTTCGCCCTCATTGCCGTTACACTCCTTCTGTTGGGATCGGTCTACGGCGTGATCTACATCTCCATAGAGAACGCCGAGGACGACACGAAGAACATAGAACGGGATATCATCGCCTTGGATGATGCGGTCATCGCCACCGAGCTCGATATAGAGGCGCGCCTAGGTATGATGCTGGGGGAGATCAGCCGGGGGAAAGGGACACTGGCAGAGAGATGCGTCGCGTTCGATTCCATGACGGCGGAGCTCATAGGCTCCTATCCCAGGATAGAACGCGGCGTCTCCGTTACGATTCTGGACAGCAGTATCGGCCTGAGAGTGGAAAAGCTCAGGGTTTCTGATGACCCGGGCACAGGGTCCGCTCCGTCCTTCCTGCGGGCCACAGGCTATGTGGATGCGAGATTCGATTCCAACAGCGGCACGGCGGAAAGAAGGCTGGAGATAAGCGCCGACGGCACATCCGGACTCCCGCTCCTCATAGAAAGCGGGTCCGCGTTCCAGCTCTCCCTGGAAGGCGATGAGTCGGCCCTCACTCAGCTTATGTCATACCAGCTGACATCCCTGGCCCAGACCAGGGTGCTGTCGGGCTACGGGTCCTTTAATGCGTCCGGCAGGACCGGGACCTCATCCATAATCACCGAGGCGGATGTCCTCAGGGCATACAGGATATCCGTCTCCCTGATCGAGTCCGTGTGCTTCAGGGACACCGGGGACGGGAATGCGCTTATGGAGACCTCGGATAAGTTCGATGCCGCCGATTACATATCCGGCAGCTATGTGGAGATCGATCTGTGCCAGATATTCGCCCAGACCCTGATATCCATGCTGGATGCCCTGATAATCCAATGGATGCAGTACTTCATGCTCACCGATGTGTCAGATGTCTTCGACACCGTGAACGATCTCGTCAAGAAGGGATGGACCGCCATCGTCTCATTCTTCAACGGAACGACTGAATCAGAAACCGTAAGGGAGCACCTCAGGACGATCATGGCTGACCGGGGGATCACCGAGAAAGATTACAGATGGCTCATGAAGGGCGAGAATTACATCTTATCCGTCCCGGAGGGAAGCTTCGAAGCGAGGGCGGGCAACTCCGCGGAGACGGTTCACATACCCGCTATGCGGATCCCTGTTCCCTATCCTGAGTCGGACGTGGTGTCCTGGTCAGGATGGGATTCCTTCATGGACGAGTACCGCGGGGACAGGAACGAGATAAGAGAGATGCTGAAGGGCTTCGTGAAATCGATGGCCCTCGACCTGGCCGGCATGTCCGGTCTGAATGTGATAAGGGTCCGCTGCGATCCCACAGATGATGTCCCCTTCGCGAGAACCCTTGAGACGGCGATAAACGCCGCCATGAACGGGAGCTCCGATCTTCTGGTCGGATCTGCGGAGAGGACGGTCCGGTCAGGGGAGATCACGGATCCCCTGTACGCTGCCATGTACGAGAAGATAAGGTCCCAGTCCGGACCGCTGTTCAGGAAGGGGGAGATAAACGGGAATATACAATCATCCCTCAGATCCGGCATAAGCTCCTACCTTGCCGCGAATTACGGGGAATCCCTCGACCCCGGGCTTGTGGATGACATAATCAGCACCTGCGATACGGCCGGCGCGGAGAAGGAGATGAATGCCCGGATGTCCGCCGAGATAGATTCCCGCCTCACTCTTTTCGAGGGGACGCTGGGGAACATCTCCAAGGACTCCGGGTCCTTCATGAGAGGGATCATGTCCGCCATAATGGCGGAGGGCATGTCTGTAATCGACATAATTCCGCATATAAGGAACAGAATGCTCGACGTCTACAACCAATCCGCAGAGAACATCGGCCTGATCCCGGGATCGGGCATCACGGACCTGCCCGGCGATGACTCGTTCATGCTCCGTGACGAGGGGAACGAGACCTTCTCGGAAAGCATATCCGTGGAGGACTGGGGGAAGATAGACGTCAACATACTGCAGCCCAAGGACAATCCCGGGGGATGCATGCACTACGTGGGATTCGGCAACCACCGGGCCGCTTCCTACTCTGCCTCCTTCGTGATCTCGCTGAGCGGGGTGCTCGGTTACAGAGCGACCTCATCCTCGGACCTGTCCTCGGCCCTGGGGGTCTCCGACGGGGAATTCTCCGGCACCGTGAATCTGGGCACGAAGATGGAGATAGTCTGCGTAAGCGGGTGGCCTTTGGCAGGAGTGAGCTACAGGTCGAGCAACACATTCATATCGGACGCCTGGGCCGCCATCCTTGATCTCGCAGAGCCCCTTATGGACCCTCTGAAGGAATTCTATTCCGCCATAAAGGAGATCGCCTCCGCCTGCGGAAAAGCGATCCTGGAGATATCTAGGATGATGACGGAGCTGGTGCAGAGGCTCTACGATGCCCTCATGCCCGTAGTGGATGCCTTCAATGAGCTGGTATCCAAATGCTCTGACGTACTGGCTGGTGTCTGCGTTTCCGTGATAGATCTGGGAATCGCCAATCAGGCGGTCAAGCTGGAGCTCTTCGGTCTGACTCTGACTCTGAAGACTCAATTGGCCACTCTTGTGAAGAATACCAAGAACATACTGTCGATAACGCTCTCGAAGGAGAATGGCGATACTGGGTTCTCAGCCACCATGAACCTGAAGAAGACGGGGGATGAGTACAGCTTCGTATGCAACGGCTTCGCATACGGGAAGGACTGGCGGGTTGAGGCCTCTGCGGACCCTTTCATGAAGGGAGACAGGCTTCTCGGGATCGACGGGCATGTCCGGGGCGTGGAGTTCAGCGCTTCTGTGCCGGAGCTCGTGCAGTACAGGCAGATAGAGACGAGGCTCTCGGATATGCCCGGTATCGGGACCGTGCTGTCAAACATACCCGTGCCTCTCCCGGGATACAAAGGAAGCTTCGATCTGGGTCTGTGCCTCAAGTACGATCTGCCCCTGAAGAGGGCACTGGTCATAAACGAGTTCGAATCCAATCCTGCAGGGGATGATGCGGGCAATGAATGGGTGGAGCTCTACAACGCCTCCGGCAAGACGGTCGACCTGCAGGGCTACTCCCTCTACCCGGGCAGCGGAGAGCTCAAGGGGAAGGTCCTGGGAAGCATCATCCTCCCTCCGGGAGGCAGGACGGTCATAGGCTTCGAGAAACAGGCCCTTAATAATTCCAAGGGCGCCGTCTCCAACGGCGACTGCGTGATACTTGCCGACCCTGACGGCAACATCGTCGACAGGACCCCTTTCAAGACAGACCAGGACAACAGCGAATTCACTTGGCAGAGGAGTGTCGATGCAGCGACTGTCTGGAGCTACATGAAGGGCTCACCGGGCACGAGGAACGGGGGTTCGATACCCGGTGGCCTTCTGATGAAGGTGTTCATCATCGAATGCATAAAGAATGCTGCGGAGAAGGCGTTCTTCGAAATGGGGAATAAGATAAAATCGGTGGACGATGTGGCAAGATACCTCGAGAGAGTGATGGAGCTGGCCATAAACGACCTCATATCCTCCGTGGCCGGCATCATAGTGGATGCATACTTCTTCATCGAGATGGAGCTCACTGACATAGCCGAGACCCAGCATTACGGGCTGGAAGTCGCGATCGGTACGGGGCCCGAGATGGTAGAGGCGGCCCTCAGGTGGCTCATCGGGCAGATAGGCGTCATGACGAAGTATGTGGGCAATCCTGCCGGGATCGACCCGGTGAACATACTTACAGACGGGATATACATCAGAACCACCGTCTACGCAGGGATATCAGCCCCGAAATTCCTGAATGCAGGCGGGGAGACGCAGGTGGAGGTGGGGGTCTCCGTCAGCGTGAATCTTTCCGCCGTGTGCACGATCCTCGGGATGGAGAGAGGAACATGGAAGGCCGAGATAGGCGTGGTCATGAGAGACCTCCCGTCTGAGATGGTGCCACCCGCCCTGAATGCGGACAAGGATAAGATGTCCGATCTCTGGCTCTTCAAAGCCCAATTCAGCAGGTACGATCCGTGAGGCTCTCGGGAACCTTCGGGAAAGGAGTACCAAAAAGAACGGCCGCTCTCAAAACCTTTATAGGGCGCACATTATAGCCTCGGTCATATGGCCGCTAAGAGTCTGAAGATCCCCACCGTCCTGAACTCAGACGAGTTGTTGGACAAAGCGTTCGGCAGGGCATCCAAGGTCACAATTAACGGCACAGATGCGTTGGACAAGATGAAGAAGACCACCCTGGGCAGAGTCACCGCCATAGGGGACATAATCAAGGACACGCTGGATAAGTACGTCGATACCTTCCCGCGCATCGAGAAGGAAGAGGACTTCTTCCCTGAGCTCGTGAACCTTGTTGTCGGTCTCGACCAGTACAAGAAATCCCTGGGAGCCGTGAGATGGGCATCCAACAGGACTGAGATCCTGAGAAGCGAGGCACTGAGGAAGATAAGGAGGTCCAAGGACCCCCGGTACATCGATATGGCCCGCAACGAGTTCTACGGAAGGATATCCTCAGTACTAAGGCAGATCTCCCGGGATCTGCTTTTTCTGCAAAGTGCCAGAGATAAGATAAGGAAGCTCCCCTTCGTCAGTGCTAACGTGCCTACCCTCGTTGTTGCGGGATTCCCCAACGTGGGGAAGAGCCGCATCGTGTCCGAGCTGAGCACTGCCGAACCTCAGGTCGCCCCGTACCCTTTCACTACGAAGGGGATCATCATCGGGCATATGGATGAGGGATGGAGAAGATTCCAGGTCATAGACACCCCCGGCCTCCTTGACAGGGATTTCGAGGACAGGAACGCCATCGAGAAACAGGCCGTCCTGGCCCTGAAGTATCTGACCCATGTCATCCTGTTCGTTATGGACCCGTCGGAAACCTGCGGCTACACATTGGAGAAGCAGGAGGCCCTCCTGGAGTCCGTTCAAAGGGGATTCGGGGGCGTGGAGATCATTGTGGCAGAGAGCAAGAGCGATATCCTCCGCACGGAGAGCGGAAGATTGTTCTTCTCCTCTGAGACAGGCGAGAATGTGGATGTCCTGCGCAAGACCGTGGTGGATGCTCTAAGGAGGGTCGACCTCGGGGAGGAGGAGGATGTCTAGGGTCGCCCTCAGCGATAGCATGAGGGAGTATTTCGAGGAACTTGACCGAAAGGATAACGAATGTTACGAGCTGGCCGAAAGAGCCAGACAGATAGGGAAGGACCCGGAGACCTATGTTGAGGTCCCCCGGGCCGAGGACCTGGCCTCCAGAGTGGAGGAGCTTCTGCGCGACTATGATGTAGAGGGCATAGCCAAGGACATAAGGGAGCTCACTGACGAGTACGGGAACAGAGAGGTGGTCTCACTCATGATAGCCAAAAGAGTGGCCAAAAAGCCTGCGGAGACCCGGGAGAAGGCTATAGACCGGGCCATAAGGGCAGGTCTTGCCGTCCTTACGGAGGGGATCCTCGTCGCCCCCCTGGAAGGGCTCGCCGATACGAAGGTGAAGAGCAACCCGGACGGCAGCGAGTACATCGATCTGATGTTCGCAGGGCCGATAAGGGCAGCGGGAGGCACCGGCCAGGCCATGAGCGTCCTCATAGCGGACGTGGTCAGACAGGAACTCGGCATAGGAGAGTACCAACCCACCAGGCAAGAGGTTGACAGATTCATAGAGGAGATACCGCTCTACAAACAGTGCCAGCATATTCAATATTCGCCTTCGGCGGAGGAGATCAGGATCATAGTCGGGAAATGCCCCATATGCATTGACGGAGAGGGCACAGAGAGGATGGAGATCTCGGGTTTCAGGGACCTTCCCAGGATCGAGACCAACAGAGTTCGCGGCGGCGCCTGCCTTGTCGTGGCAGAAGGAATGTGCCAGAAGGCTTCGAAACTTCAGAAGCACGTGAAGAGCCTCGGGATCAAGGGCTGGGAATTCATAGACGAGTACCTGAACCTGAAAGGATCTGGGAATTCCAACGAGAAGGAAACCGTAAGGGTTCTGAAGCCCTCGGAGAAATACCTCATGGACATCGTAGCCGGAAGACCTATATTCGGCCATCCTTCCAGGCCGGGAGGCTTCAGGCTCAGATACGGGAGGGGAAGGACGTGCGGCCTTGCCGCCCTGGCCTTCAGCCCGGCGTCAATGTACGCTTTGGACCAGTTTCCCGCATTGGGAACCCAGATCAAGACCGAACGCCCGGGCAAAGCGTGCGTTGTCACTCCCTGTGATTCCCTCGAGGGCCCCATATTGCTGCTGAACAACGGCAGTCTGATCTATTGCGATACGAAGGAAGAGGTCATGAAGGTGCACTCGGAGATATCCGAGATCATTGACTGCGGCGAGATACTGGTCCCCTTCGGGGAGTTCTGTGAGAACAACCACTTCCTGGTCCCCTGCGGATATAGCATAGACTGGCACAAACAGGAGCTCATGGACAAAGGCCCCCTTCCGGAGGATTGGGAGAGCCCGTCCTGGGAAAGAGCGAAGGAGATGTCCAGGGAATACGGCATACCTCTACATCCCGGCTTCAATCTCTTCTGGTCTGACGTTACCGTGAATGATCTTGCCGGCCTGAGGGATTTCGTGATCCATAACGGTGTGTTCTCAGAGGGATGCCTCTCTCTGCCGAAGGAGAAAAGATACAAGAGGGTCCTCGAGACCCTGGGTGCCCTTCATGAGGCGGGAGGGGGCAAGATACGCATAGGCCGCTATGCCCTGCCTCTCCTGGAGGGACTGGGACTGAGGCCCGGTGAGAGCATAGCGGGATCCGCCCCGTTCCAAGGAGAGACCTCTTTGGAAGCTGTCAGCCGCGCCATGGGAATAGAGGTCAGATCAAGAGGCGGGACCAGGATAGGGGCGAGAATGGCCAGGCCTGAGAAGTCCAAGGACCGGCGCAGTGCGCCCATGGTTCACTGTCTTTTCCCCATAGGGAACGAACCTGCCTACCGCAAGGAGCTGAACATGGCCATTCAGAACATCGGGAGGACGGGCAGCAGCAGGAAGACCATATCCGTGCCCGCAGGGAAGAGGAAATGCCCGTCCTGCGGAACTAGCACCTACCGCACATGGTGCAGAGAATGCAACAAGCACACGGACCTGATACCTATGAAAAGGAGATTCGGCGAGGTGAACAAGGAGTCCATGAACCTCTCGGAAGAGGTGAACGCTGCCCTGTCTACCCTCGGAGTGCCCATGCCGAAAGAGGTGAAGGTCCTGGATTCCCTGATAAGCAAGAATGAGGTGCCGGAAAACATCGAGAAGGGAATACTGAGGGCAATATATGATCTGGGTGTGAACAAGGACGGTACGCTGCGCTATGATATGACCGATATACCCCTCACCCATTTCAGGCCCTCGGAGATCGAGCTCTCCGTAGAAAGAGCCAGAGAGCTGGGGTATACCCGTGACATGAACGGCCTGCCTCTGACCGACGGGAACCAGATGTGCGAGCTGAAGGTCCAGGATGTGATACCCAACATCGGATGCGGCGACTACATGGTCCGCGTATCGCGTTTCATAGACGACCTCCTTGAGAAATTCTACGGTCTGGAAAGATACTACGATGTGAATGACAGAAAAGAGCTGATAGGGCACCTCAGCATAGGGCTGGCCCCCCATACCTCCGGCGGAATACTTTGCCGCATAATCGGCTATACGGAAGCAAACGGCGCATATGCCCATCCGTTCTTCCACGCATCCAAAAGGAGGAACTGCGACGGGGACGAGGACAGCCTGATCCTGCTCCTTGACGGGCTGCTCAACTTCTCAAGATCATACCTGCCCAACAGGCGCGGCGGGCTGATGGATGCCCCTCTGGTTCTCACTACCAGGTTGGATCCCAATGAGATCGATAAGGAGGCTCACAACATCGACTGTCTGAGAGAATATCCTCTGGAACTGTACCGCGCCGCAGAGGCCATGAAGGACACCAAGGAAGTGGAGAAGCTCATGGACCTCGTATCGGGGAGGATCGGTACCGAGAGACAATACGAGGGCTTCGGATTCACCCATGATACCAAGGATATCTCGGAGGGGCCGAAGCAGTCCTCATATACGACCCTGGAGACCATGGAGGACAAGATGAACGCACAGCTCCTTCTGGGAAAGAAGATCCGTGCCGTGGATGAGTGCGATGTTGCGACCCGTGTCATAGACAAGCACTTCCTTCCGGACATGGCCGGTAATCTCAGGAGCTTCTCCGCCCAAACCGTCAGATGCACGAAATGCGGAGAGAAGTACAGAAGGGTCCCGCTGAGCGGGAGGTGCATATGCGGCAACAACCTGATACTTACGGTTCACCAGGCCAGCGTCAAGAAGTACCTTGAGGTTTCCAAGGACATAGGGAAGACCTACGGCCTTAGCAACTACACCCTCGAACGCATTGAGGTGCTGGAGATGAGCATGGCATCCCTCTTCGATAACGATAAGGTACGCAAGTGCAAGCTCACGGACTTCATGTGAGAAAATAGAAGGGGGCTTTTAGCCCCTTGGTGTTTTTCAGACCGCTATCTCGCCGAGGTTCTCGGCGAACGCCCTGGTCTTCTCGGAGATCAGCTCAGCTGCCTTCCTGAGAGCTTTCTCAGCCGTGAGGGATCCGTCGGTCTCGAAGGAGAAGACGAAGTTCTTGTCATCCCCCTTCACTGAGACGGATTTCCCTCCGTCGATCTCGACGCAGGAGTCGCAGAGCATGCAGTCCGTGGGCCTTGCCGCAACGAGGTTCTTCCCGTCGATGTCGAAGACCTTCCTGGGACAGGATGCCTCTACCTCCTTGGCGTTGGCCGAGGATTTCACGTTTATGACGGGCATGTACTTGTACCCGACACCATTGGCGACCTGCCATTTCACGTGATTCTTGGCCGTCCCCATGACAGCATGGGCATATATGAGCACGGACTGCCCGTTGGACAGCTCCACCAGAGGTATGTGCTCATCCTTGACCCGCAGATCGGGGCTCCCCAGAGGCTCCAGGTCCCCGGAGTACACGGTGCATGGGCCGTTCTTGTTCAGACTGTACATTATCGTGCAGCTGGGACAGCCCTCGCCTTCGCAGACGCACTTGTCCTGGAACGTGAAAAGATCCAGATCCGTGGGCACAGGTACCATGCCGAGCCTGTGGGCGATGACCTCGTCGAAAAGAGGTGTGACGGATTCGAAGTCCTTGCCGTCGACATCTATGGACCCGAGGTGGAACTCCACCTTGTCTATGGCCATCTTGGGAATGTCCGACAGCATGGTCCTCCTGAGGGCGTTGGCCTTCGCAGGCGTGGCGTCCCTCAGGATGAACCTGGCTCTTCTCTCCTCCATCTCCAGTATTTCTATGCGCATGAGATTCTCCTCAGACTCTGCGTCCTCTGCGTCCGCCCTTCTTCTTGGTGCCGTCGTGGGGCACCGGGGTCACATCCTCGATGCGACCGATCTTCAGGCCGGCCCTGGCCAAGGCACGTATGGCTGCCTGGGCTCCGGGACCGGGGGACGCGGACTTGTTGCCTCCGGGAGCGCGGACTTTGACGTGTATGCCGACGAAGTCCTTCTCTCTGGCGACGTCTGCTACCCTCTCAGCGACCCTCTGGGCTGCGTAGGGGGATGCCTGGTCCTTCGCCTGCTTCACGACCATGCCGCCGGTGGCCTTGGTTATGGTCTCGGCACCGGTTATGTCCGTGAGCGTTATCATTATGTTGTTGTAGCTGGCATAAATGTTAGCTACTCCCCATTTGGCTGACATGTTCATTCATCCTCCGCTGTGATTCCCGCCTCTTCTGCGTCGGCCTTCGCCTTCGCCGCACGGGTCGCCTCTATTCTTGCCCTGGCCTCCTCTTTCTCGGCCAATCGGTTCGCCGCTTCCTGAGCGGATGCCCTCATGGGGTGAAGCTCGTCCGAGAACGGAGAGGACGGGTCATACTCTATCGACAGTTCCTCGCCCCTCTGCACAATGTACCCGGGGACCGTGACCCTGTGACCGTTCATGAGCACATGGCCGTGGACTATCATCTGCCTTGCCTGCTTCGGGGAAGTGGCAAGACCTTTCTTGAACACGAGGGTCTGAAGGCGGCGCTCCAGGATGTCCTCTTCGGAAAGAATGAGGATGTCGTTGAGGGTCACGCCTTCCAGAGGCAGCAGGCCCATGCGGCCGCATTTGGCCAGAAGGTCTTTCGCCTCCTTCTCTGCCTGCTTCTCCTCTCCCCTGAGACGTGCCTGAAGGTCTCTGGACTGCCCTCTGATTTTCCTTATTATCGTCTGGGCCTTCCAGACCTCGGTCTTGTTCTTCAGGCCGTACTGGTTGACCAGAACGACCTCTGCCTTTATCCTCTCACCCTGCCAGGGGTGGGAAGGGGTATCGTAGGACTTGCGTGCGAATTTAGGATCTCCCATTCAAATCACCTCATCCTTTCTTCTTGGACACACCGAGAGTCAGTCCGCGACGGCCGTTGGACCTGGTCCTCTGGCCCCTCACCTTGTGGTGGGTCTCGTGCCTTATCCCGCGATAGCTGCGGATCATCTTCATTCTGTTGACGTCATCCCCCTGGGTGAGTGTCAGGTCCTGGCTAAGAAGGTGCATATCCGCACCCGTCTCATAGTCCATCTGCCTGTTGACTGCCCAGTTGGGCGCATACTCCACGTATGTGAGCACGCTCTCCTCCAAGGCCTTCACCTTGTCTTCCGGGAGGGAACCGATCTTAACTGACGGGTCCACGCCGGCCCTCTTGACGACGACCTGCGCAACCCTGCTCCCTACGCCTTTGATGCCCTGGATCCCGATGACTGTCCTCTTCTGACCGTCTATATCGCTGTTGGCGATGCGCACTATGAAGTTGAAGTTCTCATCCTCTGCGGCGGCCTCTTTCCTTTTTCCGGGCTTCTTGCCTTCCGGCTTGCCCTCTGGTTTTCCTTCTGCCATATTTTGTTCCTCCGTAAATGCTCCCCGAAGGGATACGTTCAAGCGCCTGTCTCCGGTCCTCAACGGGTTCCGGAGGGCGCTCTCGATTTTCGTCATTATGACGGGTCCCGAGTTTACGTATGGGGTCGGATGGGCTCCTTATTTAAAAGCATTGCGCGCCGCGTGCGAGACTTATCCCGCACATGGCACCCGGGCGCCAATGGAGACGGGATCGTGATGTGAGTGCCGGAAGCCGGATTCGAACCGGCGAACCCCTGCGGGAAGAGATCTTGAGTCTCTCGCCTTTGACCAGGCTTGGCAATTCCGGCCTGAGGCCCACTAAGCCGCACAACGATAATAAAACTATTGAGGGCTCACGGGAGCGTTGTGACCTCTCCTCTGGGCCCGCCTATGTACACGGTATGCTCCGATTGTGTGACGCAGCCGCCCTTCACTTCCACCAGTATCGCATAGCTGGAAAGGATGCCGTGACGTATCAGCTTCTTGGTGAGAAGCTCTGCCTTCGGATAATCGCAGGATCTGGCACAGAAGGGGAACGAGGAGAATTCCTTCTTCACGTATTCGAAGAAATCCCTTGCATCCTGATCCCGTATGGGCAGCTCCCGGACGATCCTGCATATATTCCCCGGCTTGCCGGCCTTTATCATCCCTCCCCCGTTGGTGGCGAAGGGCTCGCAGGCGATCACCATGCCTGCGGTGAGAGCGGTCTTGTCACCGTCGTCATAGTTCGAAACGGCCAACCCGGAATGGAGATTGAATCTTGTTATCTCATGACCTGTCAGATTCTTCACGGGAACGAACCCGTCGGACCTGATGCTGGAGTCTATGGCGGCTCCGATCTCGGAGATCGTCGTGCCCTCTCCTATGAACTCCATGACCAGGTCCCTTGCCCTGCGGGACGAGTCTATCAGCTCGCGGTACCTGTTCGTACCTACCTCCACAGTACCTGCCGTGTCGCCGACATACCCGTCCAGATGGGCACCGCAGTCTATCTTGACCACATCGCCTATCTCGAAAACGGATTTATCATTGGATGAGGGCGTATAATGGGCCGCTATCTCGTTGATGCTTATATTGCACGGGAACGCCAGACCGCAGCCTTTGGACTTTATGTACGACTCCACCTCCTCGGCAACGTCATACAGCTTCACCCCTTCGGCGACCATGCCCATGCCTATGTCCCTGGCGGCTGCGGCAACGCTGCCGGCCTTCCTGAGCTTCGCCAGATCGTCAGAGCTTAACATCTAATGCCTCTTCGATCTGCTTACGGGTTATAGCGCCCTGTCTTACGATCTCCATCTCATCGTCCTTCATCCACACTATGGTGGAGGGCTTGCCGAGACTGCAAGGTCCGCTGTCCAGACAAGTCTCCGCATATGGGGACAGGTCCTTAGCCGCCTCCTGGGCGGTGACCGCATCGGGCTTGGAGTGCTTATTGGCCGAAGTCGTTATTATCGGGCCGAAACGTCTTGCCAGTTCCCTTGCTATGGGGTGGTCGGGTATCCTTATACCCACCTTATCCGACATGGAGGTAACTATATCTGGCACATTGGATCTCTTCTTGATTATTATCGTCAGAGGCCCGGGAAGGAACGCCTCAGCGAGCTTCTCCGCGGTAGGTGTGACCTCTGCTATGGACCTCATCATATCCAGGTCGCTAACCGCGACTGAGAGGGGCATGTCGAAGGGTCTGCTCTTGGCTATGTACACCTTCTTGGCGGCCGCCTCGTCGAACGCGTCGGCCCCTATCCCGTAAACGGTCTCGGTGGGATATATTATCAGCTTTCCGTCCCTGAGGTCCGTGACGGCTTTGTTTATGGCCTCAATAGTGGCCTTATCCATACTTTCATTGCATTGGTAAGTTATCAATCTCAAGCCCCCATCATGCGCATCGCTCCGCGCAGCTGCTGATATCCGTCCCGGACCAGATACGGTCCGTGCCCCGGATACAAACCGATTATGTCATATCCTGATAGCTTTCTGAGAGACGCCTTGAGCGTTTCGGCATCCCCTGTGGAGTCTGTGGTGTTGCCCACTCCGTTCATGAAGAACAGATCCCCAGTGAAAAGCGCTTTCCCCTCTTCATCGTACAGGCATATGCTCCCCACTGTATGCCCCGGCGTCTCGATGACCCGCAGGACCATGCCGCCGAGATCTATGACATCTCCGTCTTTCAGCCCTTCCACGGCAGTCCTCTCTATCCTGCCGCCGAAGGCCGTGCCCATCGTGGCCTCGGAGTCGCCGTCCCTGAGGGGCTGAGCGTCTCTCTCTCCTGCCATGACCTTTCCGGGGGAGAACTCCTTTATGATGCGGGCCATACCGCCCACATGGTCGAAGTGACGGTGGGTCAGGACGAGATAATCCAGCTTCCTGCCGTTCAAAAGCTTCCTTATGGAACCTATGCTGGGCTCCGGACTGAATCCCGTTCCCGTATCCACAAGCAGAGTCTTCCGGCCCCCGTCCACAAAGTAGATATTCGAGTCATAGAGCGAAGATAGATCCACTTGCGTGACAGTCATGGGAAATGCGACAGTATCAGCATATTTAACTTATTCTAGGATGTTGTGAAAAATAATCGGAAAGAAGGCTGACGAGGGGCACGCGGCCCCTCAGTTTCTCGCCTGGCGGTTGGCCTCGCGCTCGGCCTTCGCCTTAACGATTATCTCTTCCTTCTCTTTCTTAAGAGCATCGATGCTCTCGATCTTGGACTTGATCTTCTTGCAGTCCGACCCCGGATCATAGGTCTCGCCTTTGGAGCATGCGTCATATACGCTGTTTCCCAGATCCCTCTTCATATCTTCGACCTCCCTCTCGACCCTTCGGATCTCAAGCTCGATCTTCTCTTCGTCGTACTTCTGCCCCACCTTGCTGTCCACATTCTTGGCGCCGGTCTTTATGTCGTCCCAAAGTCCCATTGTGATCTCCTCATCAAGGTTAGCTCAAAGGGAGTTATTACATTTAACGGACGGCGCACAAGCTGTCACATAAAAATTAAAAGATTAGGATGGAGGATGAGATTTTTCATACGAATACCTGTTTAACTGCTAGACCACACCCCAGCGACGTCAAAAGAACTTTGGTCGGTGCGGGCTGAATACCTCGGCGAACCTCGGTACTTACACCCCACTTCCATCAAACTCATCATTTATGAGCGTTCTATGGGTGCCTCTTTTTCAAGATGACTTCGAGCTTAGATGCATTCAGCTCTTATCCACTACCGCGTGGCTGCTCAGCAATGCCTTGCCAGACAACTGATAAACTAGAGGCGGCGAACCCCTGTTCCTCTCGTACTAAAGGGTCCTTCTCGTCAGGCACCAACACCTCCATCAAAAAGCAACAAAACTGTCTCACGACGTTTTAAACCCAGCTCACGATCCCTTTTAATGGGCGAACAACCCCACCCTTGGCAGCTGCTGCACCACCAGGATAGGGAGAGCCGACAGCGAAGTAGCAAGCCAGCAGGTCGATATGAACTCTTGCTGCTGACAACTCAATTATCCCCAGGGTAATTTTTCTGACATCAATCACCCCCACTCGGGAGGTTGATTGGTTCGCTAGGCCTTAGTTTCCTATCTCCGAACCCTATTGTCTGGTTCCGAGTCAAGCTAGCTTATACCCTTACATTCTTCGGTAGATTTCTGACCTACCTGAGCTAACCTTTGGGCGCCCTTGTTATCTTTTTGAGGGCGTGGCGCCCCACCCGAACTGCCTACCTATAGCTGTTCCTCCTTAGAGGTTAGTGGTAAAAATCGACAAGAGCGGTGTTTCATCGTAGTCTCGGAGAGAAGCTGGCGCTCCTTCCTGGGTAACGACTCCCGCCTACCCTACACATGTCAATTCTTACCGCAACAACAGGTTGCAGTGAAACTCCATGGGGTCTTCGCTTTCAGATGGAGGGGTCTGGATTGTGCACCAGACTGATTGATTTCACTAGCGTCTAGGCGGGGACAGTAGAACTCTCGTTGAGCCTTCATGCAAGTCGCCAATTAAGCGACAAGGTATTACGCTACCTTAAGAGGGTCATAGTTACCCCCGCCGTTTATTGGTCCTTCGATCCGTTGAAACAGATTTTCAGATGCCAACACTGGGCAGGCTTCGGCCCCTATACACATCCTTTCGAACTAGCAGGGACCTATGTTTTTATTAAACAGTCGGAGTTCTCTTGCCACTGCGACCAGTAGCTCACACTACTGGCACCCTTTATCCCGAAGTTACAGGGCTAATTTGCCGAGTTCCCTCGCCTAGATTATGCTAACACGCCTTAGGCTACTCACCTAGGGACACCTGTGTCGGTTCTTGGTACGAATAAAACAGTTGTAACCATACCCTTTTCATGGGGACTAGGAATTTCCAGAAGAGGACTTTCGTCCTCCTCGTCACGCATTCGCTCACTTCTCACCATGACGGTTCTTCATGAGTTTAAACGCTTGAATACACAGACAAGTGTACTCCAGATATCCTACTCCGTAGGTATGGGCAAAGACTGTTCTAGTACTGGAATATTAACCAGTTTCCCTTTCGATAGCCTCGATTAAGAACTACCTTAGGATCGACTAACCCTTGGCTGACGAACATTGCCAAGGAACCCTTGCCCCTGCGGCGATACGGATTCTCACCGTACTTTGCTGCTACTCTCACCAGGATCCTCATTGGTACACGGTCCACAGGACCTCACGGCCCCACTTCTGCCCATGCACCACGCCCCCTTACGAAATCACATTGCTGTGTTCTAGAGTATCGGTAACCGGTTTTAGCCCCGTCCATTTTTTGGGCCCACAATCTCGACCGGTGAGCTGTTACGCTATCTTTGAAGGATGGCTGCTTCTAAGCCCACCTCCCGGTTGTTTTAGACTGCCGACGCCATTTCATATTACACTTAACCGATATTTAGGGACCTTAACTCTAGTCTGGGTTGTTTCCCTCACGGCCATCGAGCTTACCCCGGATGGCCTCACTCCCGACGTCTACGGTGATCGCATATTCGGAGTTTGACAGAACACCGAGGAATTTCTTCCCCTAAGCATCCAATCAGTGGCTCTACCTCACGATCTGCCTCAGTCGAGGTCTATCTGCGAATAGTTTCAGGGGGAACCAGCTATTTCCGGCCTAGATTGGCCTTTCACCCCTACACCCAAGTCATCCAAACGATTTGCACATCAGTACTGGTTCGATCCTCCACCTCCCTTTCAGGAGGCTTCAATCTGCTCAGGCGTAGATCGACCGGCTTCGGGTATCCGCGCCATTGACTCCAGGCGAGCACACCTTGTCCCTCGTTAAAAACTGCGGACAATTGGTTTCCCTGTGGCTTCCCACTTCAAGTGGTTAACCTCGCCAATGACCAGAACTCCCTGGCCCGTTTTTCTAAACGGACAATATAACACTGGTCCACCATTTATGGCTTCTTCCCTTTGATGCTATATAAATCTTTGACCGCATGGTTTCAGGTCTTTTAACCTCCCGTTAAGGGTACTTTTCAGTTTTCGTTCACACTACTACTGCACTATCGGACTAGAGACGTATTTAGGGTTGGAAGCGAATGCCTCCCTGATTCACGCGCGATATCCAACGCACGCTACTCCGGATACTCTAAAATCTCCATGCAATCCTTCTTCTAAGGGGCTATCACCCTCTATGGCAGTGCTTTCCAGCACATTTCGAATATTATTGCGCCAGGAGTAAAAGAGTCCACAACACCACACCTCCCCGGGTTTTCACCAAGGGATTCGGTTTGCCCTGTACCGTTTTCGATCGCCTTTACTAGCGGTATCTCTGTTGATTTCTTTTCCTGCGGGTACTAAGATGCTTCAATCCCCCGCGTTCCCTGTCATTACTGACCATTCCGAAGAATAGGAAGTCCCATTAGGTCATCGTCGGATCATAGGCTTCATGCACCTACCCGACGCATATCGCTGCTTGACACGACCTTCTTCAGCGCTCTAGCCGAACCATCCCCCATGCGGCGTAGCATCGCCGCTGGCGTATGATCTAGCACACGTCCAGGTTTCGTATGATCGGCAATCATTGGGCTTTACCCGCTCTCATCCTCCATGTCGGAGCCCTATGCCTCTTCCCCGGTCGAGGACCTCTCGCCGGGTGCATTTTCATCCTTATCCAACCAGAACCGTTGACCGGCCCTGGCGGAATTCCCGATTATCGAAGAGGTATATAATACCTCGTCAATCGTCATTTCCGTTCGATACCAGACCGAACGGACACACGATGGTACACATCGCGCATCCCCCTCTAAAGCCCCCTCCTATTTATAGATTTAGGATTGAGGGCGTCCAGTACCCGCATCGCCCCCTCAGAGAATGGGCTTTTCGGGGCATCCTGGAGTCAAAGAGGCGTGATCCAGGATATCTCCGCGGTGGGAGAGCATCTCAAGCTCCAGATCCTCCAGAGCGGAGAATGCGACCTTGCCCAACCTGGTCTTGGGCATATCATCTATGAATTCGATCTCCCGGGGTATGGCGTACAGGGAAACGTTGTTCCTGCAATGATCCTTTATGGATCTCAGCACAGTCTCTCCCTTCTCAACCCCGGGCTTCAGGACCACGAACGCCTTCACGCGTTGGGACCTGATGGGATCGGGCACACCTATCACACAGGAGGAGTCCACGTCCGGGTGGGCATTGATGATATCCTCCACATGGCTCGGGTAGATATTGTACCCGGAACTGATTATCATCCTCTTGAGCCGCTGACGGAAGTAGATGTAGCCGTCCTGGTCCATCATGCCTATGTCGCCTGTGTGCAGCCACCTCATGCCGTCATCATGCAGCCTGAGGGTTCTCGCATTCTCCTCGGGTTCGCCGACGTAGCCTATCATCACTGACGGGCCGGATATGCATATCTCGCCGTCCGTGCCGTATTCCGCAGGCTCCGTGGTCCCCGTCTTGACTATCTTATAATATGTATCAGGGAAAGGTATGCCTATGCTCCCTCTCCGGGCTCCGTCCTTCGGCGTAAGGCATGATGCTGTGACGCATTCTGTCAGACCGTAGCCCTCCCGTAATATGGATGAGCATTTCCTCTCCCTCAGGAACATGTCCGTCCTGTCCCTCAGACTTGATGTCAGTGTATCGCCCCCGACGAAGACTCCCTTGAGACAGGAAAGGTTCGCCTCACGGAGATGCTTGCTGCGCACCATATGCTCGAACAGCGTCGGAACGGCCGCTATGAAATTCGGGCGGCCCTTGACCAGCAGCTTCGCATAGGAATCCGGTGTGAATCTCGGAACAAGTATGCATGTGCCTCCGCAACAGAGGAACATGTGGATCCCTATGCACAGGCCGAAGCCGTGGAACATGGGCATGGCCGACAACACCGTCAGATAATCCCTCTGATAGAGCCCGCTCATCTCCATTGTTTGCGTTATAGTGGCATTGAAATTGGCGGATGACAGCAGAACTCCTTTCGGAATTCCCGTCGTCCCGCCGCTGTAAAGTATGACCGCGGGGTCCTCCGGAGGGAAGCTGTGATCAGGGAGCTTCGCCCCCTCCCCTTCGGCCAGGAAATCCTTCCATCTCACTATGCACTCCGAATCCGGCACGGGCGGCACCTTCCTTCCCAGCGTGAGCGAGTACACAAGGCCTGCGGACATCCCCAGCCCGTCCTTCATTGACGATACCACCAGGGTCTCCAGGGGCACGTCATCCTTGATCTTGATGAAATTGCCTGCGAAGGCATCCAGAGTAACGACGATCCTGCTGCCGGAGTTCTTGATGTAGAAAGCGAGCTCGTTCGGTGCCGACAGCGGATGCACCATGGCCGCCACAGCTCCGATGCGGCTTGCGCCATAGAAGGCATGCAGAGCCTGAGGGCAGTTCGGCAGACATATCAGAACGCTGTCCCCCTTACCTATTCCCTTCTTCCGGAGGGCAGAGGCGAACCGGTCCACATCAGCCAACAGCGTCTTGTATTTGACCGATTTCCCCATGAATCTGTACGCCACATTATCCGGGTACTGGTCCGCAGCCTCCTTCAGACCGCCATAGAGCGTGTAGGTCGGATATTCAAGATTCGGCTTCACCGAGCCGTAGTGCTTCAGCCACGGTCTTGGTGAATCAGGCAGGATTGTCACCTCTGAACTTCTCCTCCAATGCGGAGGGGTCCTCTAAGAATCTTGTGAATACATCAATTGATCTGGCGAAATACACGCCTTCGGCTATCCTCTCATCCACGGTGAAGGCAAAATCGATATGCGGTCTCACGGCGAATCCGCCTTCAAAGGGGACGACCTTGTCGTACTTCTCCCCTATGCACAGGAAAAGGGAATTGGTTCCCCATTCGTTCAAATGATGTATAGGGGCTCCGCACTTTATGCTCCCCATATTGGAAACGAAGACGCTGGCGAAATTCGGATCGTCCTTTATTATGCTCTTCGGCACCCATCCGTGGAAATCCAGGAATCTCAGGAAGCGCATCGCGGTCCTGAGAAGCCACCTGGGCTTGTTGGCCATCCTGTCGACGGCGCTGTCGGTTCCGGTGCTGTCCCCACGGCGGGATGCGTTCACCTTGCCGTATACTTTCTCGGAGACCTGAAATATATCATCCCCCGGATCGAAGGTCACATTGACCAGGTGGGATGCGGAATCGTCCCCGTAATCTTCCTTCGATACGAAGCCGATTATCAGATCATTCCTCTGATAGAACCTGTAACCCTTCACGAATCGGTTGAGGGCGGGACGTATGGCGCTTGTTCGGACCATCGCCGCGATTATTGAGGAGAAGAGAGAGACGTTGTTGCCCTCGACGGCTTTGCGCTCGGAGACATACTCCAAAAGGCGGGTCACATCGACGGACTTCGTAAGGAAGACCTCGGAGTCTGTCCTGCGCGGCAGAAGATAGGGTATTATCTTGTGCATCGGGTCAATGTCCCGAATGTAAGTGCCGTCACTTCTGTCCTTCCATCTCTTTTTGATCATGGAGACCGAGACCATCCGGCGACGGCACTGCAGGCACGTTCGCTTTTGGAGTGGCATACAGCATTGTTCACTTAAAATACATTCCCGTAAGAGACATAAACTTCCTCAGGGCGTGAAGACCATGAACGTGGCATTGGGAAGGAGCCTCCTCAGCTCCCTCATGTCCGGATTATGAAGACGCACCGTGTCCGCCCTGAATTTAACTTTGCCCAATATCCTCGACACGACCTCTGACTCCACCGTCCCGTCGACCTTCCAGGCACCGGCATCCGGATCCGTGGATATGAAGATAGGGAGGCGCAGGGTCAGTTTCTCCTGCTCTGTGCATACGCCGGAGAGCAGTTCTATCTCATCCTTCCCGATCTCACAGACAGACCCGTCCTTTGTCCTGAAGGAGAAGTCGTTACTGTCTGCGTGCTCGATGAGTGTGCGTCTGCCAACGGGGATACAGGAGTTCGTGTCACGTATGAAGTCGCTGATTTCCACACCCCAGCAGTGCGTTGCGCCGATATAACTCTGCTCCGACCACCATGATGGCGGGGTGAGGATGAGAGCATAAAATACGAGCAGATGCCTAACACCGCTTATGGCAGATGACGAAACGCTTAAGATGCTGTCCACGCACCCCTGCTACAATGAGGAGGCTCACAGGAAATATGCCAGGATGCATGTGCCCGTGGCACCCCGCTGCAATATCCAATGCAATTACTGCAACAGGAAATACGACTGCAGCAACGAGTCCCGGCCGGGGGTGACCAGCGACATCCTCACCCCGGAGGAGGCCGCGGACAAGATAGCGTACGTCAGGGAGCGGATACCGGAACTGAAAGTAATAGGCATAGCGGGCCCGGGCGATGCCCTGGCCAACGAGAGCACCTTCAAGACGCTGGAGCTGGTGAAGGAGAGATTCCCGGATCTGACCCTCTGCGTATCCACTAACGGCCTCATGCTGCCTGAATACGCCCAGAGGCTGTACGACCTCAACGTCCGTTTCGTGACCGTTACCATGAACGCCTGCGACCCGTCGGTATCCGAGAAGATCTACAGCACCGTCATCTGGGAGGGGAAGCGTCTCACCGGCAGGCCTGCGGCGGAGAAGCTGCTGGAGAGGCAGCTGGAAGGGATAAAGAAAAGCGCGGACCTGGGCATGCTCGTGAAGGTCAACATCGTCATGATCCCGGAGATCAACCAGGATCATATACCTGATCTCGTAAGGAAGGTCAGATCCCTGGGGGCGCACATAGTGAACATCCTTCCGCTCATACCTGTTGAGGGCACCAAATTCGCCGACCTGAGGGCTCCCACCCCGGAGGAACGGAGAAAGCTGATGGATGATTGCTCTGCGGATGCGAAGATGATGCGCCACTGCAAGCAGTGTCGTGCTGACGCCATAGGGATGCTGTCCGACGATCGGTCAGCGGAGTTCGCCGGATGCGGCAAGAAAGGATGCGGTCCCGCCAAGGAGCGTGTCTCCGATATAATGGAGAAGGAGGAGGTCAAGGTGGCGGCGGCATCCTCCGACGGTAAAAGCATCGACGGAGGGTTCGGGAACACCGAGGCGTTCAGGATCTACGCCTCCGACGGCGAGACCGCCCGCTTCCTGAGAGAGGTCAGAATGGATACCGGCACACAGCTGTCCATGGGGGATCACGCAGACCACGTGTCCAGGTCAGTCGAGGCTGTCAGGGGGTCCGATGCAGTCGTCGTGAGGGAGATCGGCCACAGGCCCGCCGACGAGCTGGAGCGCCTGGGCATCATCTTGGAGATATCCAAAGGTGATGCGCTGACGGCCGTTCTCAAAGCCGCTGCCCGTGCCAGGAAGGCGCTTTCGGGCAAAGGTGTTTGAGGGCCGCATGGCTCACGGTCCGGAGCTCTGCCAGGGAGTATGTCAGCATCCCTTTCACAGGCATGATATCGGATCCCCGCGGGGAGCATGATATTTAAATGAGCATTATATCCCCAACGACAGAGGGAGATCACCGAAATGGATGCGGAAGAGCTCAGAAGCGCGTATATAGGATTCTTCAAAGAGAGAGGGCATGCACAGATAGCTTCAGCATCCCTGGTGCCTGAGAACGACCCCACCGTGCTCTTCACGACTGCGGGCATGCACCCTCTTGTTCCCTACCTTCTCGGGGAGAGCCACCCCATGGGGAAGAGGCTCGTCAACTGCCAGAAATGCATCAGGACAGGGGACATAGATGACGTTGGCGATTCCGGCCACCTCACCTTCTTCGAGATGCTGGGCAACTGGTCTCTCGGAGACTACTTCAAGAAGGAATCGATCGGATTCAGCTACGACTTCCTCATCAGAGTGCTCGGGTTCAAACCCGACCAATTGGCCGTGACAGCCTTCGAAGGAAGAGGCACCATACCCCGCGACGAGGAGACAGCGGACATATGGAGGTCCCTGGGTATGAGGGACGATCAGATCTTCTTCTACGGCATGAAGGACAACTGGTGGGGCCCTGCGGGAATAACCGGGCCCTGCGGACCGGATACCGAGATATTCTACGATAACGGTCAGCCGAAATGCTGCGATGACTGCGGCCCCTCCTGCCACTGCGGGAAGTACACAGAGATCTGGAACAACGTGTTCATGGAGTACTTCAAAGACGACAAGGGAGACTATACTCCGCTGAAGCAGAAGAACGTCGACACCGGGATGGGCCTGGAGAGGGTCATTCGGATACTGCAGGGAGTGCCTTCGGTCTACGAGTCCACCATATTCAAAAACCTGATCGACGGCATCGCCAGGGTATCCGGCAGAGAGTATGAGGGCGAGAATATCCGCATGTTCAGGATAATAGCGGATCACGTGCGCGCTTCCACTTTCATGCTGGCAGACGGGGTGATGCCTGCCAAGATAGGGCGCGGATACATACTCAGAAGACTGATAAGAAGAGCATCCCGATACATGAGCCAGCTCGGATACGATGAGGCATTCATGGCGGATCTGGCAGAGATAGTCATCGCTGACTACGGGGACACCTACCCTGAGCTCAGGAAGAATGAGAAGATGACGAAGATGGCCATGTCCGGCGAGGAGAACAAATTCAGGAAGACCCTGCGCAAAGGGCTCAGGCACTTCGACAGCATGGCCTCGGAGAACGAGGGAAGGGAGCTCATGGACGGGGAGCAGGTATTCAGACTGTACGACACCTACGGATTCCCCATCGAACTGACCGCAGAGCTTGCGAGGGAGAGAGGGCTGAAAGTGGATCTGGAAGATTTCGAATCCAGATTCAAGGAGCATCAGGATAAGTCACGCAGCGGAGCGGAGCAGACCTTCAAAGGAGGCCTGGCCGACCATGGGGAGGCCACCACGAGGCTGCACACGGCCACCCATCTCCTGGATTCAGCACTCAGGAAGGTCATAGACCCGAACATCACCCAAAGGGGCAGCAACATAACCGCGGAGAGACTGAGATTCGACTTCAACCTGGACAGGAAGGTCACGCCGGAGGAGATAGCGCGGATAGAGGCCCTCGTCAACGAAGCCATAAAGGCGGATCTTCAGGTGATCTGCGAAGAGATGCCCTACGAGGAAGCACAGAAGCGGAACGCCATCGGGGTATTCGGGGATAAGTACGGGGAGAAGGTGAAGGTCTACACGATAGGCGATGTGTCCTGCGAGATCTGCGGCGGCCCCCATGTGAAGCGTACGGGCGAACTGCAGGGATTCAAGATCACGAAGGAAGAGAGCTCGGCAGCCGGCATAAGGCGCATAAGAGCCGTGGTCGGCAAATTCGACTGAGTCTACGGACGGTCTTCCCGCTGTCCGTCAGCAGATCTGATGGCACGGGGAGGCTCCCTGTTCCTTTCCCGGCAGAGATGCGGAACGGTGCCCTTTAAATCATAGATTCATATCATGCGACTGATGATCAGGATAGGATACATGGGTATCCCCCTCTCGAATTCAGAAAAGGCCGCCGAACTGATGATCCGGAGAATGGATGACGACGTGGAGCTGGTGCCCCTTATAGATTCTGAGAGCGTGACGAAGGCCCTCCTCAGCGGGGACATAGATTACGGCGTGGTAGCTGTCAGGAACATGGTGGCGGGCCCCGTCGTTGAAACGGAGGAAGCACTGAGGAACAGCCCCTCCATCGTAAGCGTTACCGAGATCAGCCTGCCTATACACCACTGCATATTCGTGAAGCATGAGGGCGCAGAGATAGACAGCATAGCATCTCACATACAAGCGCTGGGACAGACATACAATAATGTGGAGCACATGTTCCCCGGGATCAGGAGAGTGGGGGTAGCCGATACGGCCCTGGCCGCAGAGATGCTGTCCGACGGAAGGCTTCCGGAGACCACGGCCGTACTGTGCACAATGGCCGCCGGAATGCATTACAAACTGCATCTTCTCGAAGAGAACGTAGAAGATGATCCAGAGAATTGGACTGATTTCGCCCTTCTTAAGAAGGACTGAGCCTTCGGATATCTTTTTAACGGAGCATATGCATCGCTTTAAGCGGATGTGAAATCCGTGAAGCATACAGACGAAAGGAGGACTGATTATATGCCAGACATATTGATCGAACGAAAGAACACCCCCTCTGAAGTATGCTTTTACTTTTACGGCAGGTGATCTCCCATGACCAAGGAAATCTGGGTCAGGGCAGATATGCCCGACGATAAGGAGGAACGCAAGGAGCTCCTCATAAGCGCCATCGAATCCGGGGTCACCACTGCGATCGTCAGACCTGAGGATGCGGACCTGTCCTCTCTGGGTAAGATGAAGCTGATAACCGACGGCGACGATGTCAGGATAGTGGACATACGGTCTCCGAAGGACCAGGAGAAGGCCCTGTCCCTCGCCGGCAAGTGCAGTGCTGTGGTCATCTCCTCCTCTGATTGGACCATAATCCCCCTGGAGAATATGATAGCCAAATTCGCAGGCACCGGAACTAAGGTCCTGGCCTGCGCTTCAGACCCCGAGAATGCGGTTCTTTATCTGAAGACCATGGAGAAGGGAGCGGACGGAGTGGTCATATCAGTCGATGACCCGGGGGAGATAAGGAGATTCTCTCATCTGCTCAGAGACTCCTCCGGACTCGAACTGAAGGAAGTGGAGGTCACCGCGGTCAGGAACATCGAGATGGGGGACAGGGTCTGCGTGGACACTGTGAGCCTTATGTCCCCTGGAGAAGGCATGCTGATAGGTTCCCAGGCAGGATGTCTGTTCCTTGTGCAGTCCGAGAGCGAGGACAGCGGCTACGTGGCACCCAGACCGTTCAGGGTCAATGCCGGTGCCGTTCACGCGTACACGCTTACCCCGGAGGGGAAGACAAGATACCTGGAAGAGCTCAGATCCGGCGAGCCGGTGATGATAGTCTCCAGGAACGGCAGCTCGAGGATATCCTCTGTCGGAAGATGCAAGATCGAGGTGCGGCCCATGATCTTGATCGAGGCCAGGTACGGCAACGACAGATACTCCACAATCCTGCAGAATGCGGAGACCGTCAAACTGGTATCCTCTGACGGCGCCATCTCGGTGACCGAGCTCGAACCGGGAGACAAGGTTCTCGCCAGGATAGAGGGCGGAAGCCGCCACTTCGGCATGAGGATCGAAGGTACCCTGAGGGAAATCTGAGATGAGGATCTGTGCCTCGATCAGCAGGGCCGCGGACCTGGCCTACGCATCAGATGCGGATATGGTGGAGATCAGACTGGATCTTCTTGACCGTGTTCCGGACACGGGGGGCATGGAAACCATTGTCACATTCAGGAACGGATTCGATGCATCCCTTTTGCCGGAAGGGTTCAACGGATACGCGGATGTGGGGGAGGGCCCCCTTCCGGACACGGGCATCAGGATTATCTCGTCACACCACGACTTCGAAGGCACCCCTTCCTCCGCGGACATCGTCGGCAGGCTCAGCCGTATGGGCTCCGACATAGCGAAGGGCGCCTATTCCGTAAGGGATTTCAGAGACCTTGCGAACATACTCACGGCATCTGAGTCCCTGGAGAGGGAGCATGTGCTGCTGGGCATGGGACCTCTGGGGATGATAACCCGGATAAGGCAGTCCGTCCTCGGCAACAGCTTCACATTCGCCTATGTGGGAGAGCCCACTGCACCGGGGCAGCTGAGCCTCGAAGAGATGAGAGCGCTTGGAGAGAATTGCATGATAACGGGGATCGTGGGCTATCCCCTGGGCCGATCGATGTCACCCGCCATGCACACCGCGGCATACAGAGAGAGCGGGATACGCGGCAAGTACCTCGCCTTCCCCTCGCCTTCCCTGGATCTCATAGAGGAATGCATCAGAGGATACGGCATAAGAGGGCTGAACGTCACCGTTCCGTACAAGACCGCTATGATCGGGCACCTGGACCGCCTGAGCGGGGATGCTGAGGAGGCGGGCGCGGTCAACACCGTGGTCAACGATTCCGGGGTATTGAGGGGCCACAACACGGATATAGACGGCGTGATCGGCGCCTTCGAGGAAGCGGATTGCGAGATCGAGGGCATGAGAGCCCTCATAATGGGATCGGGAGGAGCCGCCCGTGCATGCGCGGCCGCCATGATGCGGGAGGGCGCAGAGGTCACCGTCACCGGAAGGAACAGGGACTCCCTTTCCGGGATCGCTTCGGACATGGGTATCGGGACGGTCCCTCACGGAACAGCGGACATCAGCGATTACGACATAATAGCGAACGCCACGCCCATAGGCATGTACGCCGAGGGAGAGTACCCGGCGGACGTAAGACATCTGTCGGAGCGCCATATCGTGTTCGATATGGTCTACGGCGCCAGAACCGGGCTCATAGATGCTGCCGAATCGAAGAAATGCAGGATCGTGTCAGGGGAAGACATGCTGGCGGTGCAGGGGGCCCGTTCCTTCGAGCTGTGGACCGGGAGAGGCGAGATGTTCAGGGTAATGAGGGATGAGCTGTGACCGGGCACGGAAGATCATACGGTGCGATAACCGTGATAAACGCCATGCCCTGCGGCATAGGCGCCACGATCGGCGTGGACCTCGTGACGGATTCAGTATTCGATGTCGAGGGCAGCGAACGGGAGGTCATCATAAGGAACGATCCGTCGGAGGATGACGGCATGACAAGGCTGTGCGTCTCCGCCGCATACTCCCGGATGGGGATCCCCGAGCCTCAGGGATGGAGGCTGGAGATCTCCTCTCAGATCCCCGTATCCAGAGGATTGAAGAGCTCCAGTTCCGCCTGCAACTCCGTACTGTCCGCCATATTCGACGAGTATGACTTCAAGATCGGGACGATGGACATGATCCGCATGGGCGTGGCATGCGCCAGGGCCGCTGGGGTGACCGTTACGGGCTCTTTCGACGATGCCTGCGGCTGCCACCTAGGAGGATTCGTCATGACTGACAACACCCGTGACCGGCTGATGCTGCACCGGAACCTGGGGTCGTATGACGTGGTTATCTGTGTTCCTGACGGCAAGATCAGGAAGAAGGGGCTGCGGACCGACAATCTGAAGGCATGCGCGCAGACCATACGGGATGCTATATCGGTCTCCGAGACGGACCCGTTCTCGGCGATGACCATCAACGGCAGGACGATAGCCTCTGCCTCCGGCATAGATGACTCGTGGGCTGAATGCGCTCTGAGACATGGCGCTCTCGGGGCCGGCGTCTCGGGATCGGGGCCGGCGGTGGCCGCTGTCTTCCGCCGGGGCACGGCCAAAGAGTTCATCGGGGTCTGCGGGAGCGGATGCATATCAACGAGGACAAGAGACGCTGAGGTCCTGATGAGACCTGATGCGGAGGAGGGTCAGGAATGATGTATACGACAGGCAGAAGAGTGAGATTCTCTCTTTTCGGCACGAGCCACGGCCCCTGTGTGGGGTGTGTTCTGGAGGGCATGCCGAAGGGGATGCCCGTGGATGAGATGCGCATAGCCGAGGACATGGAGCTCAGACGCCCCAAGAAGGGCATAGGCACTCCCCGCAGGGAGGAGGACAGAGTAGGAATACTGCAAGGAGTGCAAGACGGCAAGACAGACGGCACTCCGATCCTCCTCGCCATAGACAATTCGGATACTGACGGCTCGAAATACCTGAGATTCGCGAGAACGCCCCGGCCGGGTCATGCGGACCTGCCGGCCCTTGCGAAATTCCCGGGCTACGACATAAGGGGGGGCGGGCAGTTCTCGGGAAGGCTGACCGCGCCCATTGTGGCTGCCGGGAGCATAGCGAAACAGCTCATACGCCGTTCCGGGATAGAGGTGTCGGCTTTCTCCAGATCCATAGGCGGGATCATCGATGATGGAGAGAGAAGCATTACGGATGCCTCGGGATCGGGGGCTTTCGCCACCCGAGCATGCACCGAAGAGCTGGATGCCACGATGGAGAGGGAGATAATCTCCGCCTCGTCCGACGGCGACAGCGTGGGCGGTGTGGTGGAGTGCATAACGACAGGTCTGCCGATAGGATTCGGAGGGATATGGTTCGAGGCTCTTGACTCCGAGATCGCCGGGGCTGTATTCAGCATCCCCGCCTGCAAAGGAGTGGAATTCGGAAGAGGCTTCGGACTGGCGGGTATGCGGGGCTCGGAGAGCAACGACCCTTTCTTCGTGAAAAACGGCATAAAATGCAAGACCAACAACATGGGAGGCATACTGGGAGGCATGAGTGACGGGGCACCGATGGTATTCAGGGCCGTGTTCAAGCCCACGCCCTCCATAGCCAAACCGCAGAGGACAGTGGATATAGAGACGATGAAGAACGCAGAAGTATCCGTGGAGGGGAGGCACGATCCGTGCATAGTCCCCCGGGCCGTATCCGTCGTAGAGGCCGTGACCGCGCTGGTCTTGGCCGATCAGATGATGCGCGACCCGGGAAGGAGCGTGTGACCCCGTCGGATATCTGATGGAGGATATAGAAAAGAATATATAGCGTGATACATGCTAACACGTATCACGGGAGGTAAAGAGAGCATGTTCGGAAAGAATGTAAGAATGGAGAGGATAGTAGACAGGAGAACCGGCAACTGCGTCATAGTTCCCATGGACCATGGTATATCCATAGGCCCTACGGACGGTCTTTTCGACATGAAGCAAACAGTCGATGCCGTAGCCAACGGAGGAGCCACCGCCGTTCTGATGCACAAGGGAGTGGTTCGGTACAGCTACCGTGCCGGAGGACAGGACATCGGCCTGATACTGCATCTGTCCGCCTCAACGGACGTGGGCGTAACCAATAACAGCAAGGTATTGGTGGCCAGCGTATCTGAGGCTCTCAAGATGGGCGCGGATGCGGTATCCCTTCACATAAATGTCGGAGCGGAAACGGAGCCGGAGATGTTGTCCGACCTGGGCAACGTCGCCAGGGAATGCGAGGAATGGGGGATGCCCCTCCTGGTGATGGCGTACCCCCGCGGATCCAAGATCACGAACTCCTATGACCCGAAGCTTGTGGCCCACAGCGCCAGAGTTGCCACCGAATTGGGGGCGGATATCGTCAAATGCAGCTACACGGGCGATGTGGACTCATTCAGGGAAGTGGTCAGGGGAACCCTTGCTCCGGTCGTCATAGCCGGAGGTCCCAAGATGTCCTCGGACCATGACATACTGTGCATGGTCCGCGATTCCCTGGAGGCGGGGGGCAAGGGTGTCTCCATAGGCCGCAACATCTTCCAGCACAGAGATGTAGAGGGCATGACACGAGCCATATCAGATATCGTCCTCAGAGATGCCAGTGTCGAAGAGGCGATGAAGAATATAAGGAAGAGATGAGGGGAAGAGCATGATCCTGGAATTCGGAGGCGGACACGCGGAGGGCACCGTCTCCCCTCCGCCTTCCAAGAGCCACACTCACAGATCCTTCTTCGTTGCCGGCATGGCAGAAGGGCAGAGCCGCATATCAGGCCCGCTGATGTCAGCGGACACGAAGGCGACTCTGTCGGCCGTCAGGTTCATGGGAGCCGACGTATCCGTGCGCGAAGGAGAGGTGCTGATACGGGGAGGGAGCATGCAACCGGGCTCAGGGACGGTGGATGTCCTGAACTCCGGGACCACCATGAGGATCTTCGCCGGCATAGCATCCCTTTTCAGCGTCCCTGTGACGATAACGGGGGATGAGTCCATAATGAGAAGGCCCATGGGCCCTCTTCTGGATGCTCTGACTTCCATGGGCGTTTCCTGCGTATCCCGCAACGGATTCCCTCCCGTGACCATAACCGGACCGAACAGAGGCGGGGATGTGAGGATCGACGGCAGCGTAAGCTCCCAATTCGTGTCCTCCATAATGCTGGCGGCCCCTATGATGGAGAAGGGCGCATGCATACACGTGGGAGGCGGCCTCGTCTCTGCACCATACGTCAGTATAACAGAATCCATAATCAGGAAATTCGGAGGAGACGTCAGGAAAGCAGGGGATCTCATTGAGATCGGTAACCGGAGATACCGTGCCAGCGACTACCCGGTGCCTGCGGACTTCTCCTCCGCAGCGTTCCCCCTTGTGGCCGGCGCCCTGGGAGGCAGAGTGACCGCGACAGGATTGGATCCGGCGGATGCACAGGGAGACAAAGCGATAATGGACATCCTCAGAAGGGCGGGTGCTAAGGTCATCTCATCCGGCAGCTCCGTGACCTCGGAAAAGGAGGACTTAGAAGCCGTCGACGTGGACATGGGGGATACCCCGGACCTCTTCCCGATCGTGGCAGTGCTGCTGAGCACCGCCAAGGGGACCAGCAGATTGCACGGAGCACCTCATCTCAGATTCAAAGAGAGCGACCGCATTGAATCCACCGTCAGGATGATCAACACCCTGGGAGGGGATGCCACCGGAACGGAGGACGGATGCATAATACGCGGCGTGGCCCGGCTCAGAGGGGGCAGCATAGATCATCTGGACGATCACAGGATAATGATGGCGGCTGCCGTGGCCTCCCTGGTGTGCAGCGGGCCGGTGTCAATGAAGGATACCGGGTGCCATACCGTATCATATCCTGAATTCGTGGAGCAGATGGTCTCCCTTGGCATCAAGGTGGTAAGGAAGTGAGGCATATGGAGAAGGCTAAATCCGATATACGCAGAATAGATGACAACATAATCGAGCTGATAGGCGAGAGACTGAAGAGATCCAAAGAGATAGGCATGATAAAGGCCGAGAGATTGGAGGGCGTAAGGGACATGGAAGCCGAGATGGCCATGGTGGACAGGTTCAGAACCATGGCTGAGATGGTAGGCCTTCATCCTGATGCCGCAGAGGACATCTGCAGGATAATCATAGAGCAGACGACCAGCGTTCAGGCCTCGATACCCCGGAGACCCGCCGATAAGAAGACCATAGCCATAATCGGCGGCGAGGGGAAGATGGGCAAGATGATGAGACGCCTCTTCGAAAGATCGGAACATGATGTCATCTCCATCGATCCTGTGATGAAGGGCGGGCTCCGACTGGAGAACGCTTCCGCAGCGGACGTCGTGATCGTCTCCGTGCCCATATCATCCGTCTCCGATACGCTGAGATCTTTAGACCGGGTCTGCAAGGAGGATGCGCTGATATTCGACATATCATCCCTCAAATCCCCATTCATAGATGTACTGAAGGAGATGGGGCATCGGAGGAAGGTCTGCTCCGCGCACCCGATGTTCGGCCCCTCCGTGAGATCCATGCACGGCCGCAACCTGGTGATCTGCGACTGCGGCTCGAAGGCTGCCGTGAAGGAGGCCGCGGATCTGATGAGGGACCAGGGCGCCAACATGAAGACAATGGATGTGGATGAGCATGACCGTTTCATGTCCTACGTACTGGGCCTGAGCCACATAGTGAACATAGCGTTCTTCACCGTACTGGAGAGGAGCGGCATATCATTCAGGGAACTGTGCTCTGTGGGATCCACCACCTTCGATAAGATGGTGGACACGAATATGTCCGTGGCCCTGGAGGACCCGTACCTGTACTACGAGATACAGCACCTGAACACCAACCGCGACAGAATGCTGGACGAGCTCAGCGGTGCGATACATGACGTGGCCGAGGCTGCGGTGAGCAGGGATGCCGCCTCGTTCAAGGAACTGATGATCCGGGGCCGCGAATACTTCGAAGAATGAGCGGGACCGTCCCGCGAAACCCTTTCCCCTCTTCATCAGCCGGTCTGTGTATGTTCGCGGTGCCCGAAAAATGGATGCGGCACGATCTGGACATGATGTCCATACCGCATTGGGAATGAATCAGAAGTGGACTGGGCGCGATTTGAACGCGCGACTTCTTGCTTGCAAAGCAAGCGATCTTCCAGCTGATCTACCAGCCCATTAGAGTACGGGGAGAGTCGGGATAAATATAAAACCTTCGTGCTTGTACTTTCAGGGAGTGGCTTGGTGCACCGATATGGAGAAGGAAAAATTGAGAAATGAGATAGCTTTGATAGATCAGGAGGTCATCGGGCTTGTTTCCAGAAGAACGTCTCTTGCGGAGAGGATAGGCCGGATGAAGATGTCCGAGGGGTTGCCCATAAAGGACCCTGCGGTCGAGGCGAAGGTTATAGCGAGATACCGCAGCTACGCCGAGATGGAGGGATTGGATCCCGAGGACGGAGAGAGACTGGCGAAACTGCTGATAGAGATCGCCATCAAGAAAGAGACTCAGAGATAGGCCTTGTAATCGTACCTTCCGTCCTCTATGCGTGCGAGAACAGTTTCCGGTATGACGTTCAGATCCTGGATCCTGAAATAACCGGAGACGACGGGCCCTCCGCCGGCGGCCGTGAGGAGCCTTACCCTGCACTTGGCGAGACCGTAGGGTCTTGTCAGAGGGCCGTCCTTTATCCTGACTATCTGAACCTTATCATAGGCCACCGTGGTTATCACACGGTCTGCCACGCCCCAAAGGAATGAGAAGTGGTTCTCGCCTGTATCCATCTCCACTATCCTTCGTGAGAATGCACCGTGGGCGAAGAATATGACTATCGAGCACGCAGAGAGGAAGTAGAGCCCTGTGGCCAGACCGGGATCCGCAACACCAAGCTCTGTCGCCCAGTATATGATAGCGAAAAGAACGGCCATGCATGCGGCTGACCACATGGCCGCATGCACATAGATCGTCTTCGCTGCGGCCCCGGGCTGCTTGATGGGGTCCCTTTCATAAACGAATTCGGGTATGACCTGCGACATCACAGCATCTATCGTCTTCCTGTCCTTGAGAGGGCATATGAGCGGCGAAGGCTCGTTGTTGTTCCCGCCCTCGGAAGAGCCGAGACCCACCACCTCAGCCTCCAGGAAGTATCTTCCAGTAAGCCTGGCTATGAGGGGGCTCTTGAGCCTGACGGCATTTATCTTATTTACTTTGAAAGAAGTACTGTACAACCGGATCATGCCGCATTTGATGTAGACCGTGTCCTTTATGCGGTATATTTTGTAATTATAATAGTGGAACAACTGCACCAGCATCGGGATCACAGTAGAACTGAAGAACATGAGCAGCGCAACGATCAAAGTTGCGTTCATGCCCCCTCCGATCATCATGGAGTAGGCCTCCATTATGCTGACTCCCAGGAAGAAGGCCCCGATGATCGTGGCGATCGTCGGCTGGGACAGAATGGAATGCAGGACTATGTCCTTGTTCGATATGCTCACCACCGACGGTATCACGTTGTCTTCGGTGTGGGCATCGAGATTGCTGCCGTACATCTTCCTTGACAGCTCGTGCCTTATCTTATCGGCCAGGTCCATTCTCAGGACCACCGCGGCCTCCGGCGTTATGGCATTCACTGAGGAATTGATGTTGAACATCAATTTGGATGTGCCGATTATACGATTTATCACTCCGCGGTTGACATTTATGCTGGCGATCTTGTTATAGGGTATCCTCTGATCGCGTTTGAATACAGTGTCCCTGACTATGAGTAGGTCGGTCTCCCTGAATGTGACCGTGGTCCTGCGCCAGCGCCAATACAGCATGACGGCGGCCACCGCCACGGATCCCAGGTATGCGATGGGAATCAGCAGGAGCAGTCTCGGGTCCGAATTCTCTTCGGATATCAAAGGCAATACTATGATGAAGAAGAGGATGAATGCGGCATAGAGGGTGTTCTCGATCACCACGGACCAGTGGTAGAGCATGGGTTCGTCCAAGGGGATGTCCGGAGATCCGGTCCCGTCCTGCACGGCATCTTCCGGCATCAGCTCCTCTCTTTGACTATCTTATTGACGTATTCGTTGAGGCTGTCGGCTATGTCCTCCGCAACGTTCCGCTCAAGATGCTGTATCGAGGCCACGCCGCCGGCGGTGGTTATGGTGACGTCCGCCAGACCGAACATATTGTCTATGGGGCCCCGGGACACCTCCAGCTGGTGTATCCTCTCGACCGGCACTATCTCATGGCTTATGAAGATTATACCGCGCCTGACATCTATCCTGTCCTCCCCGATCCTGTACCTGTAGCGGGCATAGTATATCGCGGGACCCACCAGGATATAGATCGTCAGAAGGATCGTAAACAACGTTACAGGCCAGAATATCGCATCCGATCCGATCTCGCGGTAGTACAGTAAGAACACCGCATACGACGCCAGCAGTATGGCCAGAACAAGGAGATTCCTAACGTACATCGAGGTCCTGGCTCTTTTCTCCAGCGCCCTGTAGCCGTCCTTGGTGAGGCCGTCCTCGCCTATCTCGAAATCCTCAGATGCCATCATACTCCCCCGTGCACTCTTGATACCGAATACATCCTTAACATCATCCCAGATATGCGCCGTTGGCGCCGTTGGAGACCAGTTTGCGGTATTTCATCTGGACCCCTGTGACTTCCCTCACGGGGGGTACGGCTTTTGCGATGCGGTCCTTGATCTCCGCATCGGAAAGCCTTACGCTGAGACTCCTTCCGGGTATGTCTATATCCACGATGTCGCCGTCTCTGACGGCGGCTATGGGCCCCCCCTCATAAGCCTCCGGGGATACGTGCCCTATGGCTCCGCCCCTTGATGCGCCAGAGAACCTTCCGTCGGTGATCAGTGCCACTGAATCTCCGAGACCCCTGCCGATTATGAGGCTGGTGGGGGAGAGCATCTCCGGCATTCCGGGTGCCCCTTTGGGCCCCTCATATCTTATTATCACCACGTCGCCGGGAACTATCGCCCCCGACAGTATCGCCTCTGTGGCCGCTGCCTCTCCGTCGAAGGCCTTGGCCTTCCCTGAGAATCTCATCATGGCAGGGCTGACGGCTACCTGCTTCACTACGGAACCTGCAGGTGCCAGATTCCCTTTCAGAACCGCTATTCCCCCCTGCTCGTGATAGGGATCGTCCAACGGGCGTATTATGTTCCCGTCCAGGATCTTCGCGCTCTCTGCTATCTCCCTGACGGATCTTCCGGACACGGTATCCGCATCCTCCAGCATACCCGATAGCCTCTTCATGACCGCAGGTATGCCTCCCGCGTTGTCCAGATCGCCGATGCTGTACGGCCCGGACGGACGGATGCTTGTTATGTGGGGCACCTCCCTGGAGATCCTGTCGAAGTCCTCCAGCCCTATATCGCATCCGAAATCCTTTGATATCGCAGGTATGTGCAAAGCCGTGTTCGTGGATCCCCCTATGGCCATATCCACCCTTACGGCGTTGCGGAGCGAAGCGGGGCCCACGATGTCCCTTGGCCTTACACCCTTAAGTGCCAGTTCCACGATCCTGCGCCCGGACTCCTTCGCTATCCTGAGCTTGTCCGGATCTGTCGCAAGCATGGTGCCGCAACCGGGGAGGCTGAGTCCCATGGTCTCCGTAAGGCATGCCATGGTGTTGGCGGTGAAAAGACCGGAGCAGCTGCCTTTGCCGGGACATGCTTTGCATTCTATGTTCCTGACATATGCCTCATCGACCTTTCCTGCGGAATGCTCGCCCAGGGCCTCGAACAGGGATTGGAGGTCCAGATTCTTGTCCCCGTCCCTGCCTGCTTCCATAGCTCCGCCCGTGATCATTATGGCTGGCACGTTCATCCTTCCGGCAGCCATCAGCATCCCGGGAGTGACTTTATCGCAATTGGTTATCCCGACCCAACCGTCCAAGGCATGGCCTTGCACCATGACCTCGCAGCAATCGGATATTACTTCTCTTGATATGAGCGAGTATCTCATGCCATCGTGTCCCATGGCTATCCCGTCGCATACGGCCGGGACACCGAAGGTGAACGGGTATCCTCCAGCCTCGACGATCCCCTCCCGTACAGCCGCGGCTATCTCATTCAGATGTATATGCCCCGGGACGATCTCGTTCCAGGAGTTGGCTATGCCTATGAATGGCTTCTCGAAATCCTCGTCCTTCAGGCCGTCTGCCCTAAGAAGGCTTCTGGCGGGGGCCTTGTCCAGACCCAGCTTGACGCTGTCGCTCCTCATTGGAATCGTTTGGGAATCCCAATCACAATAATAAAATGTATGTGGGCCGCACCCCTTTTGGGGCGCGGCCCGAGAAATCGATTAAAGGATTTTAGACCGTACGGAGTACTATCTCTATGTTCACGCCGTCGGGGACCTGTATCCTCATGAGCTGCTTGAGTGCACGCTCGTCGGCGTCCAGATCGATGAGCCTCTTGTGGATGCGCATCTCCCAACGGTCCCAGGTCTCGCTACCCTCTCCATCGGGGCTCTTCCTGCAGGGGACCTTCAGCTTCTTTGTGGGAAGGGGTATGGGCCCGTGCATTGCAACACCCGTCTTCTGCGAGATGTCCTTGATCTGACGGCATACGCTGTCGACCTTGGATGCATCCGTTCCGCTGAGCGAGATTCTGGCGCGCTGTGACATGTCGATTTCCTTCCTGTGACCTTATGCCTTGTCGACGGAGATGCACATTCCGGCCGCAACGGTCTGACCCATGTCCCTTATGGCGAACCTTCCGAGCGGAGGGTACTCCTTCGCGGGCTCTATGACCATGGGCTTCGTGGGCTCAACCTTCACGACGGCGATGTCGCCGGTCTTCAGGTAGTCAGGGTGATCCTGCTTGGTCTGTCCGGTCTTGGGGTCGATGGTCTTCACGAGCTCCACGAACCTGCACGCGGTCTGCGTGGTGTGGCAGTGGAACACGGGGGTGTAACCGACGGTCATGACGGACGGGTGGTTCAGGACCACGATCTGAGCGGTGAACGTCTTGGCAACGGACGGCGGATTGTCGACCGGGCCTGCAACGTCTCCCCTCTTGATGTCGTTCTTGGCTACACCGCGGACGTTGAATCCGACGTTGTCACCAGGAAGAGCCTGGGGGAGTATCTCGTGGTGCATCTCGATGGATTTGACCTCACCGACGATGTTGGCGGGCTGGAAGGAGACCTTCATGTTGGGCTTCAGTATCCCGGTCTCAACCCTGCCTACAGGGACGGTTCCGATACCGGTGATGGTGTAAACATCCTGAACAGGCAGCCTGAGGGGCTTCTCGGTGTGCTTCTCGGGAACCTTGAGGTTATCGAGAGCCTGGAGGAGCGTCGGGCCCTTGTACCAGGGCGTGTTGGCGGAGGACGCCTTGATGTTGTCGCCCATGTAGGCGGAGGTGGGTATGAAGGGGACCTGGTCCACTTTTATTCCTACCATCGTCATCAGCTTGGTCATTCCGGCTACTGCGTCCTTGTACTTCGCTTCGTCGTATTTCACAGCGTCCATCTTGTTGATGGCGACTATGATCTGCTTGACGCCGAGGGTCGTGGCGAGGAAGACGTGCTCTTTCGTCTGCGCCTGGGGCCCCTCTATGGCGGAGCAGGTGATGATCGCGGCGTCAGCCTGGCTGGTACCGGTGATCATGTTCTTGACGAAGTCCCTGTGTCCAGGGGCGTCAATGACTGTGAAGTAGTATTTGTCGGTGTAGAACTTCTGGTGACCTACATCGATGGTGACTCCTCTCTCTCTTTCTTCTTTGAGGCCGTCCATGACCCACGCGAAGTAGAAGGAGCCTTTTCCCTTCTCCTCTGCCTGCTTCTTGTATTTCTCAACTATGTGAGGGTCAATCGCATTGGTCTCCAGAAGGATCCTTCCGGTAAGCGTGGACTTTCCGTGGTCGACGTGACCGATGACGACCAAGTTCATGTGCTCTTTCTCTGCCATCTCGATTTCTCCTTATTTACCTTATATAGGACTGTCTAAGTTTCTCCATATGGTGTTTCGTATTTAATCTTACCTTAGGCCCCTGCGTAGTATCTCTCATCGTAGGGCTCAGGGTTCAGTCCCTTGCGGGTCCTGATCTCTTTCACTATTTTGCTCTGCAATTCATTGGGGACCTGCTCGAATCCCGCATTCTCGGTGGACCACAGCGCGCGTCCCTGGGTCGAGCCTCTTATGGCCGACGCGAATCCGAACATCTCGGAAACGGGGCACTTGGCGCTGACTGTGGCGTGCACGTCCTCCTGGCCCATGTCCAGGATGGTGCCGCGGCGCTGATTGATCAGCGAGACCGCATCCCCCATATTGTCCTGGGGGACGCTGATGAACACCTTCTGCATGGGCTCCAGGAGTATTCTCCCGGCCTGGCACAGTGCACCGTATATACCGTCCCTGACAGCAGGTATGACCTGTGCGGGACCCCTGTGGATCGTGTCCTCGTGGAGCTTCGCATCCATGAGCCTGACCTTGACACCGGCGAGCTTCTCTGCGGCAAGAGGTCCTTTGACCATTGCCTCTTCGAAGGCCTGCTTGACCAGCTCCATGGTCTCATGGAGATACTGGATACCTTTGGTGCCGTCAAGCAGCATGTTGCTGTTCTTGAAGGACACTATTCCTTTAGCTTCGTCCTTATCCATGCCCAGGTCCGTGAGGATCTTGGCCATGGCCTTGGGGTCCTTCACCTTCGCATCGGTGTCGATCTCCCCTCTGCGTATTGCGTCCAGGACGCTCTTCTCCATGGGCTCGACCAGGAAGTAGAATTTGTTGTGCTTGTTGGGGGACTTGCCCTCGAAAGGCGTTGTGTTGGCCTTCCTGATACCTTCCTGATAAACGACGATGGGCGCGGATGCGACTATCTCGACGCCCTGCTCGTGGGTTATACGGTACTCGGTGATCTCCAGGTGCAGCTCTCCCATACCGGACAGCAGGTGCTCCCCCGTCTCATTGTTGATCTCGACGTTGAGGGACGGGTCCGCCTTGGCGATCGTCCTAAGAACCTCCACCAGTTTCGGGAGGTCCTTCATGTGCTTCGCCTCGATGGCCTTCGTTACGACGGGTTCCGAATAGTGGGTCATCTTCTCGAAGGGGAACATGTCCTTATCTGTGGATACAGTGGAACCCGCTATCGCGTCCTTGAGGCCGGTGACTGCAACTATGTTTCCCGCATCGCAGACCTCAACGGGAACACGGTCGGCGCCCACCGAGAGTGAGACGGTCTGAACCCTCTGGGGGTTCGATATGCCGGCTATGTAAAGGGTCTGGCCCTTGGTCACGCTGCCGGAGAACATCCTTCCGATCGCGACCTCTCCCGCATGGGAGTCCATGACGATCTTCGTGATCATCATCGACATCTCGCCCTTGGGGTCGCAGTTGAGCATCTGTTTCCCGATGACGGAGTCCTTGTCCCCTTTCCATATTACCGGAATACGGACCTTCTGGGCGTCCTTCGGGTTGGGGATGTGCTTTATGGCCATTCCCAGAACGACCTCGTGGAGAGGGGATTTCTTGGAAAGCTCTTTCTCCCTGCCCTCGGCGCAGTACTGGAATATGTCCTTGAATGTGATCCCGGACTTCTTCATGTAGGGCGCGGATATGGCCCAGTTGTGATAGGCGGAGCCGAAGGCGACCGTACCGTCCTCTATGTGGACCTGCCACTCCTTGTTCAGGGGAGCGGGGAGGATATCTACTATCTTCTTGTTGAATTCCGCGACGATCTTCGCGAACTTCTCGATCATCATCTGAGGGGTGACCTGAAGCTCGTTGATCATCCTGTCTACCTTGTTTATGAACAGAAGAGGCCTGACACGCTCCTTCAGGGCCTGCCTTATGACCGTCTCGGTCTGGGGCATGATCCCTTCCACGGCGCAGCAGAGTATGAAAACTCCATCAAGGGCCCTCATGGCCCTTGTGACGTCACCGCCGAAGTCGACGTGACCGGGCGTATCGATAAGATTTATCAGATAGTCGCTGCCGTCGAAGCGGTGGACCATGGATGCATTGGCCGCATTGATGGTGATTCCCCTGGCAGACTCCTGCTCGTCGAAATCGAGGAACCTCTGCTTTCCAGCCAGCTCCTCGGACATCATGCCCGCTCCGGCAACCAGGTTGTCGGAGAATGTGGTCTTGCCGTGATCAATGTGCGCTGCGGTGCCGATGTTCCTTATGAACTCGGGCCTGTCCATCAGGACCATTGCCTTCTTGATGTTGTCCTCTTTTCTGCCCATGTTATTCCTCCTTCATCAGCGGGCGGACTGAGCCACCCTCTCTATCTCCTCTTTCTTCGCCACAGAGAAAGAAGTCATATCACCCTTGGCGGCGAGCATTATCTCATCCGCAAGGCACTGAGCTATCGACTTCTTGTTCTTTGATGAAGATTTTGATACTCCGATGCTGAGGTTGCGCAGGGCTATGTCAACTCTCCTCTGGGGAGAGACATCCACTGCCTTGGGCACGGATATGCCTCCGAACTGGAGCCTTGTAACCTCTTCTCTGGGGGCGGCGTTCTCCAGCCCCGTTACGAATGCCTGTGCCGGGTTGGACTTGGTCCTGGCGGCTATGATATCGAATGCTTCTGATACAGCCTTGTAGGCCTTGAGCTTCTTTCCGGTGTACTTCTCAGTCCTCATTATGTTATTGATGAGCCTCTCTACGATGCTCAGCTTGGACTTTCCGAACCACCTGTTTGCATGCTTTCCGCCCGAGTGAGGTACGTTTGTGGGGGTGAGGTCCATGTACTTCGCGAGACCGGGGTCTGCGACGGTGACCTCGGACAGATCGTATTTTCCGAACAACAGTGTTTTCTCTTCCATCGTTTTCACCTTACGGGCTTGTCTGTCCTGCCCCTGACCATTTCATTCAGGGAGACGTTGTTGACCTTGATGACTTTGTAACGAACACCGGGGATATCTCCGTAGGAACGGCCCAGTCTTCCGCCGATACCTTCCACGAGCACCTCGTCGTGCTCATCGATGAAGTTGATCGCTCCGTCTCCGACGGCGAAGGCGGTTATCTGACGCCCGTTCTTTATCAGCTGGACCTTGACGCACTTCCTTATCGCCGAGTTGGGCTGTTTAGCCTCTATGCCGACTTTCTCGAGAACGATACCTCTGGCCTGGGACGAACCCTCCAGAGGGTCCGATTTCTCCCTGAGCTTCAATACCCTTTTCTTGTACTTCCTGTCGAGCCACCGGCGGCTTTGGCCGTCCGTCCTCAATTTCCTAGCTGTATGCAGACCTCTACCCAATGTTTCACCTCAATTTATCTGAAGCATTCCGTCCGATAACCCTTCTCGTATATAAGTCTAAAGGACTTGAGCGGTTGTTGCTACGTGCACGCACCGGGATCATGGGTACGCACAATGGCATCAAAGGAACGCCGATGCCGCTTCCCTCAGTCTGCGCATCCCTTCTTCCATCTCCTCATCGGAGGCCGTGGCGAAATTCAGGCGTACCGTGTTGTCGCCGCCGCGGACATGGAAGGGCTTCCCGGGCATCAGCACCACTTTCCTCTCCAGGGCCGCATCCACGAGGCGCATGGCATCCGTCCCCTCCGGCGTCCTGAGCCAGATGAACATGCCTCCGTCCGGGTCATTCCAGGAGAAGCTCTCCGGGAGCATGTCCTCCATCAGATCCGAGAAGAGGTTCTTCTTCCTCAGATACTCCGCCCTTATGGGCTTAAGGTATGCATCCATGTCATTCCTCGCCAGGAAGCGATCCATCACCCTCTGGGTAAAGGACCCTGCCTGGAGGCAGAACGCCTCGAGGAACTGCGTGGCCTTCGGCAGCAGCCAGTCAGGGACCGTCATCCATCCGATCCTCATCCCGGGGGATATTATCTTGGAGAATGAGCCCGTCATCACCGAATTGTTTGTCATGGATGATAATGCCTTCCCGGCCCGGCCCCTGTATCCCAGCTCTCCGTAGGCATCATCCTCCACGATGACGGTTTCGCTTCCGGAGATCATCTCGGAAACCTCACGTCTGGCACTTTCTGAGTAGCTTACTCCTGAAGGATTCTGATGATTCGGTATCGAGTAGAAGAGCTTCGGGCTCTCTGACAGAGCGGATTCCAGCTGACGCATGTCCGGACCGTGGTCCAGAAGGTCAACCCCGATCATCCTTGGACCGTAGACCGAGTACGCCTGGAGGGCCCCCAGATATCCCGGGTTCTCTACCGCGATGCTGTCGCCGGGGTCCAGGAACATCTTGCCGAGGAGGTCGAAGCATTCCTGGGACCCGTTGGTCAGCAGGATGTTCTCCCATGTGGCTCTGATGCCTGTCTCCTTTCTGCAGCGGTCCGCTATCCTCTTCCTCAGGGACGGCAGGCCCTCTGCCTCGCCGTATTGGAGCGCCCCCTTCGCGTCATCTCCTGAAAGCACCTCGTCTGCCGCCCTCCTCAGGCCTTCGGTGTCGAACAGGCTGTTGTCCGGCAGGCCCGTTGCGAATGATATCATCCCGGGTCGCTTGGCAACAGCTATCAGCCTCATTATGCAAGAGTCCAATATCAGGTCCGCGCGGGACGACAGTCTGCTTTCCATGCTGACCTTGAGGGCCTGCAGCGATAGAAATAACCTGTCACTGCAGGGAACGGGAAGCTAGTAAAGGTTTATTAATGAGTCAACGTTAGGACACAGATGAGGTGCCCGAGATGAGCGTTGATGAAGATTATTTTGCTTTGCTCGACAGAGCCAAGAAGAACCTGCCCGAGGTCATCGAGTCCCACGAGAGGTTCTCGCTGCCTGAGTTCGATATACTGCAGGAAGGCAAGACAACGGTCATAAGGAACTTCATAGACGTGACTGACGTTCTGAGAAGGGATCCGGAGCACCTGCTCCAGTATCTCCTCAGGGAATTGGGTACCCCCGGGAACATCGATAACAGAAGGGTCGTTCTTAAATCCAAGATCAGCCCCGGTCTGATAGCCAGCAAGATTCAGAATTACACAGAGACCTTCGTCCTGTGCTCAGAGTGCGGCCGCCCCGACACTAAATTCTACAAAGAGGGCAGGACACTCGTACTGGAGTGCGAGGCGTGCGGGTCCCACAGGCCCGTCAACGTCAAGAAGACCATCAGGCCGAAGAATGCCGACTCCCTCAAGATAGGCGACGTTATACAGATATTCATAAGCGATGTGGGCAAGAAAGGTGACGGCATAGGAAAGGTACAGGACTTCGTCGTCATAGTGCCAGGTACCGTGAAGGGCACCACGGTGAATGCCAAGATCACGAACATATCCTCCAAGACGGCCTTCGGCGCCATAACCGGTGAAGAGCCCACAAAGTGAGGGTCATGAGATACTTCGTGGAATCGTACGGATGTACGATGAACCGCGGGGAAGGGGAAAGGCTTGCCCGCGAGATGGACGCTCTGGGTCATGAGAGGGTACTTTCCGAGGCTGACGCGGACATAATCATTCTGAACACTTGCACCGTGGTCGATGCAACGGAGAAGAAGATGATCCGTCGCATGGGAGAGCTGGGCAAGGCGGAGAAGGATGTGATCGTATCCGGTTGCATGGCAAAGGTCCAGGCGGCCAGGATCGGGGTCAGGCTGCCTGATGCGATGATACTCCCTCCTGACGAATACGGGCTCTTCCCGGGGAAGGCTGAGAGCGCCTTCGGAAGGATGTCCCCCCTTCAACGCGGCTACGGCATACAGGAGATCCTGCCGATCGCACAGGGATGTCTCGGCCGGTGCACATACTGCATAACCAAACTTGCCCGCGGACGTCTCATAAGCCGTTCTGAGGATGAGATCATATCGGATTTCAAAAACATGATCGAATCAGGAACGAAGGAGATATTCCTGACGGCCCAGGACACCGCATGCTACGGGAGGGATCTGGGCTCTGATCTGCCCGGTCTGCTCCGCAGGATGCTGGAGTTCGAAGGCGAGTACCGCATAAGGCTGGGTATGACCAACCCTGATGCCCTCGACCCCGTCCTGGACGGGATATTGGAATGTATGGAGGACCCCCGGATGTACCGTTTCCTCCACATACCTTTACAAAGCGGCAGCAACAGGATCCTCAGGAAAATGGGAAGGAACTATACTGTGACCCGTTTCATGGGGATCGTCAACCGCGCAAGGGAGAGATTCCCGGACATCAGCATCTCCACGGACATGATAACGGGCTTCCCCGGCGAGACGGATGAGGACCACAGAAAGAGCGCGGCTCTGATTAGGAAACTGAAAGCTGACACTGTGAACATAACAAGATTCTCAGCGCGTCCCGGCACAGAGGCCGCCACGATGGAGGGGCAGGTCGCCGGAGGCATCAGCAAGGACCGGTCAGCGGACCTTACGCGGATCAAGATGACTGTGGAGGATGAAGGGAACCATCTCATGGTCGGCAAGAAGGTGAGAGCCCTCGTATCTGAAAAGGGGAAGCCGGGGACTGTCATAGCGCGAACGGACAACTACCGCCCCGTGGGCATAGCCGGCGATCTGCCTCTGGGCATCTTCATCCCCATCGAGATAACAGGTTCGTCCCCGACACATCTGCTGGGAAGGCAAATAAATATGAGCAACCAATGTTGACCGCGAAGTCCTGTAGTGTAGCGGTCCATCATGCCGGCCTTTGGAGCCGGCGACCCCGGTTCGAACCCGGGCAGGACTACCATCTCATAACAATCCGATGCGCATCAGCAGCACCGGGACCATCAGACATCCGCCGAGCGTTATCCTGCTTACTCCCGATACGGATGGGAGCATGCCCACCGCCGTCGATACCGCGAGAAGTGCCAGACCGTTCAATCCCGTCATCAACGCCACAAGGCAGCATATCACAACCAGGATCGCCTTGTTCATTCTGGAGGCGTCCGAACCGGATATCATGCTGGAAAGAGCTCCGCCCGCCCTTATCGTTATGAAATAGCCCAGAAGAGATGCCACTGCGACGCTCAGAAGCAGGGCTGCGAAGGACGGGCTGCAAAAACCCGTCAGGCCCTCTCCCAGGACATCCTTGACCACCAGCATCGTCCCGGACCTCCCGTTGCCTGTCACCGACAGAGTCACCAGCGTGAACACCACCGAGGCCGTTCCCACCGACGATACCATGGATATGAACCTCTCCGGCCTGTCCTCCTTGGATATGATCGTGGCCATCGTTGCGCAAACTGTTGCGGTCACCCCGGGGAACCAGCCTGCGACCCCTCCCGCCAGCACGCCCTTGGCCCCGGGCATTGGGTCTGTACCGGCGATATCATCCTTCTGCTCAGGGATCTCGCCGCTGCCCGAGGACTGAAGTATCGGAGGCAGCCCGAACAGGCCGGTAAGCAGAGGGAAGAGCACGCTGCCTATCCCCGTAGGGCCGCCCCATTCTGCACCGGACATCATGGAGATGCACCCCAGCGATCCTGATACCATCATAAGTGCCAGTGCCCATAATTTTCGCATCGGCGCCTTCTCATGGAGGATCGTGGCTGCGATAACTGTGATCAGTACCGGGACCGTTGCATATTCCAATATATCGGACAGCCCTGACAGCATAACATACTGCAACGGTATCGCCAGGATCACCGAGACCGACGCTCCGACCAGACTTCCGGACGCGGCCGATCTGACGGCCAGCATGCCCTTCCCGTCCCTTAGCAGCCTGTGGCCCGGCAGTAGGGAGAGGACCTCGTCCGCGTCGGGAGCGCCGACGAAGACAGAGGGCACGAAATCCGTGAATGAATGGACGACGGCCGCGGATACCACCGCAGAGGACATCAGCAGAGGGATGTCCTCTGCGGCGACTGTCCCGGACACGGCATCTGTTATGATGGGCATCCCGACTGCCATCAGGATCGCCAATGTGTTCACATGTATCCCGGGGATGAGACCGGAGGCCGTGCCTATGGCTGCACCGATGATGCTCGCATAGATGACCATCGCCATCAGGGACAGGTCCATGCTGCGAAGACGGGAGGAGAACCCGTAAAAGTAAGACAGATACAGTTAACGTGACCTGATCAGCGGTCAATCCAGGATCCTTACTCTGCCTTCGCTTATCGTCACCTTCAGCAAAGTCTTGATGCTCATGCCTATCCTCCTCTCCAGAAAGGATCTGTCTCCGTTTTTATCGAATACCATCACTATATCGACTATATCGCATCCGATCTTGTCTCTCATGGCTTCCACCATGGCCGCTATGGTGCCTCCCGTGCTCAGCACGTCGTCGACTATTGTTACTCTGTCTCCCTTGAATATGGAGTTTATGTACATCACCGATTCGGAATACCCGGTGCGCTGGACCACCGGAACCTCCCCCGGCAGGCCGTAGCTCTTCTTGCGTATCACCACATACGGTATCCCCAGCTTCCTGGAGATCTCCACTGCCAATGGTATCCCCATCGCCTCCGGGGCGGCTATCAGATCGCAATCGAAATTGCCGATGCGTATCATGGAGTCTGTTATCTCGTCAAGAAGCTCCGGTTCCATGGGCGGCACCCCGTCAGCTGCAGAGCTGACGAAATAGGGATATCCTTTCCTCATGACTATCTGGCTCTTCAGAACGCTTTCCCGGAGCTTCTCGTTCATATCCCTGTCATCGCAGTATAGGGATAAATCGCAATGCATGCGCACCATTTATTTATCGAGAGACAATCCGAGTGGCGATACGATGAACGCCGAAGAAAGGTATGCGCTCGTGACCCGGAACGCAGAAGAGGTCGTGACCGAGGAAGAATTGAGAGAGATCCTGAGAACCAAGGAGCACCCCTCGGCGTACATAGGCTTCGAGCCCTCGGGGCTCGTGCATCTGGGCTGGGTCCTTGTGGCTTCCAAGATCAGGGACCTTGCGGAAGCAGGTTTCAAGGTCATAATCTTCTGGGCGGACTGGCACGCTTACATAAATGATAAGCTGGGCGGTGACATAGAGAACATACGCGTATGTGCCAGATACATGGAGGATTGCTTCAGGGCCCTGGGCGTTCCCGAAGAAGGCGTTGAGTTCAGATACGCCTCCGACCTCCTTGACGGGATCGGATACTGGGAAAAGGTCATCAAAGTAGCAAAGGTCACATCCCTTCAGAGGGTCAAGAGGGCCATGACCATCATGGGCCGCAGCGAGGATGATGCGGAGATAGATTCGTCCAAGCTCTTCTATCCGATACTTCAGGCAACGGACATATTCGACCTTGAGGTGGACCTCTCGTACGCGGGCATGGACCAGAGGCGCGCCAATATGCTGGCAAGGGATGCTGCAGATAAGTTGGGTTGGAAGAAGCCCATCGCACTGCACACGCCGCTTCTGCCCGGGCTGGCAGGGGGGGACCGCATGAACCCTGCGGCATCCAAGATGTCCAAGAGCAACCCGGACAGCAGCATCAACATACACGATTCCGCAGAAGAGGTGAGCAGAAAGATGAAGAAGGCATTCTGCCCCCCCGAGGCCGGGACGGAGGATGTCAATCCCGTCATGATGCTGTGCAAGTACATCATATTCCCCAGGCTGGGCAGGCTGGAGGTCAACAGACCTGAGAAATTCGGCGGCCCCGTCACTTTCACGGATTACGATTCGCTTTCCAAAGCTTACTTCTCAGGGGAGCTTCACCCGATGGACCTGAAGAAGGGAACAGCGGACGGAATATCGAAATGCATAGAGCCAGTGGATGCTTATTTCAAGAAGAGGCCCGAGAATCTGGAAGCTGTGAGAGAGGTCCTCAGGAAATTAAACAGGCTCTGATCCGGACTTGATCCTGCGGAATTCGTCCATTGTTCGCTTCACGCAGATGTTCAGCATGGCTTCCGCATCCCCTATGCCGGATATCCCTGCGGCGGCCCCGTGGCCTCCTCCGTCGGTATAGGTCTCAGCCCCCAGGTCAGACAGCATATCGCCCAGATGGATCCCGCGCCTGACCATCTCCTGGGTCGCCCTGGAGCTTATCCTGAAGACATCGTCCCTCTGGGATGCTACGAATGCAACGTCGGCACCTGCGGACAGAAGCCCTTTGCAACAGGATGCCTCGAAGCTCCCGCTGAGGGATACGGCGACAAGCATGTCGCCTACCCTCTCGAATCTGGAACGGCCCATGCATTTCACGACAGCCGATCTCTCAGACATGGACTGCTCCATCTTCATCAGGGACAGCACCTCGTCCATCTCCAGGCCGCCGCGCTCCATGATCTCTGAGAAGGACCTTAGGGTCGCCGCGTTCGCGAATTGCAGATGCCCTGTGTCCGTGATCATCCCGCCCAAAAGTGCCAGATATACGTTCCTTCCTATATCGGGACAATCTTTCACTATGTTCCATATTATCTCTGAACAGGCTGCACGGGCATCGTCGCATATCAGATCCATGGAGGACCACTTGCCGGTTGGCTTGTGGTGATCTATGACCAAGCTGCCATCGGGGATATCGATGTCCCCTTCAATCTGATCCGGCGAAGAGGTGTCAACGACTACGATCAGCTCGTGATCCCCTGCGTCACATGATTCTTTGACATCGATGCCCAATTTCTCTGTGACCATGCGGGAGATCCTGTCAAGCCCTCCGGGAGCATATATCCTGGCCGGCGGGAAGCATTCTGCCAGAGCATAAGCGGAGCCGATGGCGTCCATATCTGCATTCCCGTGAACCAGTATGACCTTCTCCCTGCCTCTGAGCCTTTCGGTCACATGTGCGAGCATGAGCCTCCGTATGGGCTACCATTTGATAAAATGATGACCTTCCTCCCAAGGTGCCAGTCCGTGGAATCCGCAACGAACGGTGAGCCGGATATCATACAGATGTCCAAACCAGGGCGAAGGCCATGAAGAGGATCAGTACGTTGACGCCTATGGTCAATATCTTTATGGTGTCCCGGGTGACCTGGGAACTGTATGTGCCCTCCCTCCCAAGAAAACGTGCGAGATAGATGAGCAGCACATTCACCAATGATGCCAGGGCCGGCACGATCATGGATTCCAGGAAATTGGCATACCGGTCCGGTTCGCCGAGGGCGTCGTAATGTATGGGTATCTTGCCGGGAAACATCAGGGCGGATGCGATCATGAAGATCCAGAGCAACAGCCATAGCGCCGCTACGATCCATTCCAGGGTGTCGGCGGGGGCCAGGATCCTCTTGATGTCCCTTTTCATATCGTGCCCTGTAGTATCGGTTGCAATAAAAAGAGTGGCACTGCCAATACATCGCAGGGCGTTCGCTCCTTTGAATATAATGGCAAATGACGTTCGATGCTACGTTTGATGCATGGCAAGCTGCCAAGGAATCGCGGGAAGTCCGAGAGACTTCCTTGCTTTCATTTTATTACACACTTAGTTTTTTTTGAGGGTGGGGCCGAAGCCCCACCCTGCGTAGGAGGTGATCCATCTGCAGGTTCCCCTACAGATACCTTGTTACGACTTAACCCTCCTTGCTAAATCTCAGTTCGACAATCCCAGGAAGAGACAGCCTCACTGAAACCCAACTCGGGTGGTTTGACGGGCGGTGTGTGCAAGGAGCAGGGGCATATTCACCGCGAGTTGTTGATTCGCGATTACTACGGAATCCAGCTTCATGAGGGTGAGTTACAACCCTCAATCCGAACTACGGACGGGTTTCGAGATTGCCTTCGCCTTTCGGCGTCGGAGCCCATTGTCCCGCCCTTTGTAGCGCGCGTGTAGCCCAGCAGATTCGGGGCATACTGACCTACCGTTGACCTCTCCTTCCTCTGACTTAGCGCCAGCGGTCCCGATAGTGTGCTCGTACCCCGGGGGATACGGTAGCAACTATTGGTGAGGGTCTTGTTCGTTATCTCACTTAAGAGAACGCCTTACGGTACGAACTGACGACGGCCATGCACCACCTCTCTGAAAATCTAGTAAGGTCATCAACCTGACTTTCATGTAACAGTCGCTGCTGGTGAGTTTTTCGGCGTTGAATCCAATTAAACCGCACGCTCCTCCCGTTGCGGTGCTCCCCCGCCAATTCCTTTAAGTTTCATCCTTGCGGACGTACTCCCCAAGTAGCAGACTTAACAACTTCTCTCCGGCACTGAATGCCCCCAAAGGGCCTCCAACACCAAGTCTGCAGCGTTTACACCCTGGACTACCGGGGTATCTAATCCCGTTTGCGACCCAGGGCTTCGTCCCTCACCGTCGGATCCGTTCTAGCTAGACGCCTTCGCCACCGGTGGTCCTTCTAGGATTACAGGATTTTACCCCTACCCCAGAAGTACCTCTTGCCTCTCCCGGTCCCAAGTTCAACAGTCTCTCCGGAATTCGGAAGGTTAAGCCCTCCGATTTACCCAGAGATTTATTGAACCGGCTACGAACGTTTTAGACTCAATAATATCGACCACCACTTGGGCTGCGGGTATTACCGCGGCGGCTGGCACCCGTCTTACCCAGCCCTTATTCCAACAGTTATCTACGCTGAAGAAAAGCCAACACAAAATGCATTGGCACTAGGAATTCCCTCATCGGAGTTGCCTCCATTGTGAAGTTTTCGCGACTGCTGCGCCCCGTAGGGCCTGGATTCGTGTCTCAGAATCCAACTCTGGGCTCCCTCTCTCAAGGCCCATACCCGTCGTAGGCTAGTAGGTACGTTACACCCACTACTACCTGATAGGCCGCAGACCGATCCTTAAGCGCCGGAACTTTGAACCATGGGTCATTCCAGATCCCATGATCTATGGAGTATTATCCTCAATTTCCCGAGATTATCCTCCTCTTAAGGGCACGTTATCCACGTGTTACTGAGCAGTCCGCCGAGTCCATTACGACTCTCGACTCGCATGTCTTAATCGAATTCCTATAGCGGTGGCCGCCGGCAGGATCAACCGGAGTCAAATCACTTTGACTTAATATCACGTCAATTATGATGGATGAAATTTTGAAACTGGCAGTTTACCATGTTTCACCGCTGTCCCGTCAAACGGCACACTTTGAATGTCCGTCTAACGGAACATTCGTAGCATCGAACGTCAGAACTCGAGAGGACACGCCCGAAGGCGGAGATCTCGGTTCTCCATCTCGCCGGCTGGCCAATCCAGGCAGATATTCCGCCTGATGCCACACCGAGCATCCCTCGTATAACGGTTGAGTATATAACGGTTATGGTTCCGTCTTTTTCCTCAATCCTCACACGAGGAATTCCTTCAAAGTACTTGGTGTATAAAAACCCACCGAAGCCTCTCCCGTAAAGGCACCCAGACTCTGCCCGGCAGCCTCGGGATACGATTCATTCCGCAGGGGCTGCGGTCTGTGCACGGACACGAAGGGAGGATCCGGGGGCGGTTCACACGGGACCCGTACACGGAGACGGACGGAGAGGCTCCCCGGAGATCTGCCGTGGGGACGGCTCCTTACGGCGGAGAAGATGATCCGTCAACGGCGCAGGGAATCCGCAGAACCGGATTTTCGGCAATCCAAACCTTTAATATGCTAAATCCATACGCCTTGATGCTGTGGGGGTGGCCCAGCCTGGTAAGGCGATAGACTGCTAATCTATTGTCCCAAAAGGACCCGCGAGTTCGAATCTCGCCCCCCACGCCACTTGTCATGACATCTTGGTAGCGGTCCGGCGCTGCCTCCTCAGGGCGGCATCATCCGTTTACTATAGTAGATCAGGCGCGCGCGTGCCGTACTGCCGCCCGGACGGGCCCGCCTTCCCGGATTGTAAGGTGTCCTCAATCAATTTAACTCTCACTTCCTTCTACCTGCGCTGATAATATGTCTCTAATTACAAGGAACAGAACAGACAGGGTTATGCTATTCGTGGATATCAGGAATGTCACCAAGAGCGTTCAGATCAACGAGAATAAACTATTCAGGCTGGACTTCTACGCTTTGGCCGTGCAGCTCCTTGAGGGCAGGGAGCTCGTGGCCGCTTACGTTTTCGATACAAGGGTACCTTTCGGAGAAGACGACAGATCGAAGAAATTCCATGATAAATTAAGGTACATGGGGTACAGGGTTGTTGCCAGGGAGGCGTACGATCCCAACCGCGAGGAGCAGAAGGAGGTCGACGTGGCCATGGCCTGCGAGATGGTCGTGCATGCCCTGCGCGACCATTACGACGTTGCTATTGTGGTCAGCGGGGACAGGGATTTCATACCGGCCATACAACAGGTCCAATCCGCCGGGAAGAAGGTGGAGGTGGCCGCCTTCGCCAATTCGGTGGGCAGCGAGATGCGAAAGGCGGGAGACAACTTCCACGAGCTGGAGAAGATGCCTCTGCTCTCGGTCTTCAATCCGCCCGAGGAGGTCGCCGCCGACGGTTCGGAAGAGGAGGGAGAGTGATATGGACTTCTACAGCCTTCAGAAGGAGCTAAAGGAGAAATGGGACCTCGGTGACGACAGTTGGGACGAATTGAAGAACACGGTCATCCTGACTTTTGAGAGGGATGCCAAGAACAACAACATATTCTCAAAGTACGGAGGCAGGATCGTCTTCAGGCACACAAACCACGAAGACAGGATCTTCGAGGGAGAGACGTGGATATGCAGCCTTTCACTGAAGGGTAACTATTATTTCGCCAAGGGCCTGCAGCGGCTTGACGGATCCTTCATGCTGGAACTCAAAAGGGAGCAGATGGAGGACATAGCCGATGCTGTCTGGAAGGGGCATAAGGACAAGATCGAGCCTATTCTCGAGGAGAAATACAAAGAAGTGATGAAGAAGACTGTCGGCGAGAAGGTTGCGGAGGCTGTCGGCGAGAAGGACAGTGAGATCAGGGACCTCTGCATCCAAATAGAGGAGCTGGAGCAGAGGGACTCCGAGAACAGGCAGATCATAGCATCCCTGGAGGAGAAGGTCCGTGCGGCGGAGAGCCGGGAATGCCCGGATGAGCCCGCGGTGAGCATGTCCGCATCGCCCTTCCGCATCGGCAGAGTCTCTGTGGAGAGGACGGGCCCGGATGAGCTTCGAAGCGAAGCCTTCAACAGGACAAGGTACTTCGTCCACATAAGCTCGGATTACAGGATCCTGTTGATACGCCCCCATGACAGCGGGGATGTGATATGCATAGACAACAAGATCATGCTCAACGGCCTGAGCATGGCCCTGCAGTTCTCCGGCCCGACGCAGCTGATCTCAGAGTACAGCCCGGAATACGGCGGGATATTGATCCATCTGAGGTGACCCTCGGAGAAGATATAACCGCGCAGGACCATGGCCGTTCATGAGATTCCTCGTCATAACCGACCTGCATCAGAAGAAGTCGATGGTCTCCCGCATAAATCAGTGCTACAAGGACAACGAATGCGATGCGCTCCTGTTCCTGGGGGACGCCACCGACCTGGGCACCGCAGAGGATGCCGCGGAGATGATGTCCATGCTGGAAGGCGACGTTTATGCCATCCCGGGCAACTGCGACCCCCGGGACACCCCGAAAATGATATCGTCAGTCGTGAAGGATGTCCACGGGAAGAGATTCTCTGTGGGCGGCATCAGGTTCGCGGCTCTGGGCGGCTCCAACATCACGATATTCAAAACGCCCTTCGAGTATGAGGAGGAGGAGATAACGGAGCTCCTGGAGCCCATATCCTCCGAGGGCATGGTGCTGATGACGCACGCACCTTCATACGGAATATTGGACGAGATACCCTCCGGCATCAATGTGGGCAGCAGGGCCATCCTGGGGATCGTAGAGAGGTATCGCCCTGTAGCAGCCATATCCGGGCATATACACGAGGCGATAGGCATAGTGAATAAGAACGGCACCCTCTTCATGAACCCGGGTCCCGCCAGAGAGGGCAGGGCGGGGATACTCGATATCGGCCCGGAGGGCGCGTCCGCCAAACTGGTAAGGCTTTGATCGGATCCCGCAGCTCAAAAAAGATTTATATAGGGTACCATGCTTAGGTGGCTCGGTTAATATGGCAATATGGCAGGGTAAGTCCAACAGAAAACCTACCGGCGGCAGGATAGCTAACAGCGCCGGCAAGAAGAAATTCGAGATCGGTAGGGAGAAGCATTTCACCAGGATAGGCAAGCAGAGCCTGAGGCAGTACCGCACGCGCGGGGGACACCACAAGAGCGGAGTCCTCCTGGCCGAGTACGCCAATGTCATGGATACCAAAACCAGCACCGTGAAGAAGGTCAAGATCCTGAACGTCAAGGTCAACCCTGCAGACCCCAACTACGTCCAGCGCAGCATCGTCAACAAGGGTGCCACCATCGAGACCGAGATAGGTCTTGCGAAGGTCACATCGAGACCTGGACAGGACGGAACGGTTAACGCGGTCCTGACACAGTAAGAATTAAGGTGCTTTCCGCACTTACCCAATCATGACCTACGACGATGATAATGCTATCGTTCTCTGGCCGGAGTATTTTGATTCAGAGAGGTCCAGGTCCCAGGGGCGGCGTCTGCCCATAAAGCTTTGCGTCAAGGATCCCGATCTCGATATGATCGCCAAGGGCGCAATGGTCCTCGACCTGGAATACAAGATCGTGGAGGATGCCGCATATCCTGCCAACTGGGCCGCGAAGAACGGCTGTATCAGGGTGGAAAAGGGCAAAATGCGTAAAACGGATATCCTTCCTGCGATTGGTCAGATACTCGTGGATAACCAATGAACCCTTATATCCTCCAAAAAGATTCTGTGGCATGATCTCCCCTTTGGACTCCAGGGTCATGGACGCCAACTCAGAGAGCATGGGCATCAGCATTGAGGAGCTCATGCAAAACGCCGGGCAGGCTCTGGCCGAAGCGGTCAGCGACATTGCGGGTGACAGGAGAGTCCTGTTCGTCTGCGGCGGCGGCAACAACGGGGGGGACGGGTACGTTGCGGCATCCATTCTGGGCTCGGATGTGGTCAGACTGTCCGATCCCAAGACCAAGGTCACGCGAAAGCGCATGGAGCAGATAATGGGCCATGTGCACAATTATGAAGAGGGCTGCATAAACGGATACGGCGTCATAGTGGACTGCGCCCTGGGAACCGGTGCTGAGGGCACCCCCAGGGGGAATTATGCATCCTTCATCAAGGAGTTGAATTCATCAGGCAAATTCGTCATATCTGCCGACGTGCCCTCCGGTCTCGGGACCGGGATCGCAGTAAGGCCTGACGTAACGGTCACATTCCACGATATCAAGACAGGGATGACCGAGGAGAACTGCGGCACCATCATAATCGCGGACATAGGGATGCCCCGGGAAGCCTTCCTCTTCGTGGGGCCCGGCGACATGCTCAGATACCCCGAGCCCGGGAAGAGCAGCCACAAAGGAGATAACGGCAAGGTCCTGGTCATAGGCGGCGGACCGTATACCGGTGCGCCGGCCATAGCTGCCTCTGCAGCCCTGCGGACAGGCTGCGACATCGTCAGGATCGCATCGCCTCAACAGTCCGCATCGATCATAGCCGCGATGTCCCCGTCCTTTATCGTCACAGAGCTGTCATGCAGGTCCCTGTGCCGCAAGGACCTGAGCAGATTGTCAGAGCTGTCAGAGGCCGCGGATGCCGTGCTAATCGGCCCGGGCATCGGCCCGGGCGCACCTGCGAGGAGCGCTGCGGCTGAATTCATAAGCCTGTGCAGGAAGCCCATGGTTATCGATGCGGACGGCCTCAATGCCATTGCAGGCAAGGATATGGTATTCTCCCTGCCCGCTGTCCTAACGCCCCACAGAGGGGAGATGGCGAGGCTGCTGGGCCGTGAGCCTGATGACGAGACTGTCATGGCATTCGCCAAGAGAACCGGGTCCGTGGTCCTTCTGAAGGGCAGAGTGGACATGATCACTGACGGCACCAGAGTGAGATACAACAGGACCGGGTGTGCAGCGATGACGGTGGGCGGCACCGGGGACGCTCTGGCAGGTTCCGTGGCAGGATTGATGTCAAAGGGCATGGGGGCCTTCGATGCCGCATGCCTCGCAGCATACATATGCGGTCTGGCCGGGGAGCGTGCCTTCGACAGGCTCTCCTACGGGATGACCGCGCCGGACGTAGTGGAGAGCATACCGAGGGTCCTCAAGAGATGCCTGAAGAGATGAGTCCCCAGCCCCTGCCGGACCTGCCTGCGCTCCTTATAGGCGACGCGGTGGTCATATCCGACCTGCATATAGGCATGGAGACGAAGCTCAAGAGGAAGGGCTTCCACATAGTCTCCAGGACCGGGGATATGATCTCGGCCCTGATGTCCTGTCCGGAGGAGTGCCGCAGGCTTGTGATCCTGGGGGATGTGAAGGACACCGTGCCCGGAAGATCCAGACAGGAATATCTGGAGATCCCCGCCTTCTTCGGAAAACTCATGGAAAGGTATGATCGGATAGATATCGTCAAAGGGAACCACGACACGGACCTGGAGGAGTTCATACCCTTCGGGATACGCATACATCAGGCCTCCGGAATGGTGATGGGGGATACCGGACTGGTTCACGGCCACACGTGGCCCTCCGAGGAGGTCATGAGATGCGGAACTCTGGTGATGGCCCATGAGCACCCGGCTGTGATGTTCAGGGACGGCGTGGGGAGGCACATGACGGAGCCTTGCTGGGTAAGAGGGGAGATCGTATCGGGAGGTGAAAGGTACCCGGAGCATCCTGACAGATTCGTCATCGTACCTGCTTTCAACCGTCTTCTGGGCGGGTCCCCGGTCAACGTGATCGACGGGAAGTTCCTCTCCCCCATAATCAACAGTGGCATGACGGATCTGGATTCGTCGGAGATCCATCTCCTGGACGGCATATTCCTCGGGAAGCGCGCCGACCTCATGGTGCGGGAACGGGACACGAACCGCCGCAGGAGATGACATCTGTTACGTAAGAATGAATTAATGACGAATTCGGACGAGAACCGGTGCCGTCATCAATTGAAATGGGATATGCTCAGATTTCTGAGAAGCATAAAAAAGTAAGATGGGGGCTGGGCCCCCTTTTTGTTTCACTCGCGGGAGATCGTCTCGAAGAGGGATCCGTCGCTGTACCTGACGTTGGCCGTCAGGGGCATCTGTCCCGGCAGGCTGTGGGTCGCACAGGAGTTGCACGGGTCATAGGCCCTGAATGCCATCTCGACCATGTTCAGCAGACCGGGGGAGACCTCGAAGTTGTGGATCAATCCCTTCGCGACCTTCGCAACATCCACGTTTATGGGACCGTTGTTGTTGGTGGTCCCCACGATCAGGTTGCATGCGGTCACGATGCCGTTCTCGTCGCAGACGTAGTCATGGAAGAGGGTTCCTCTGGGAGCCTCTACTATTCCTACTCCGCGTCCGCCGGGCACTATGTCGGGCTGCTTTATGTCGCTGTTCGTCAGATCCTTGTCGCTGGCGTTCACAACGGCCCTCTCTGCGGCGTGGATCATCTCTATGATCCTTGCCCAGTGGGTGGCCAGGGTGAAGTTGACAGGTCCGTCCACGCCGAGGTCCTTGAAGAACCCGCGGAAGTTATCCAGTTCGCTCTGGGCTTCCGGTGTGGAGATGGACTCACAGACGTTGATCCTTGCCAGGGGAGCCGCTCTGTACAGTCCGGAGTCCGGACCGGAGTATTGCCCCTTGTACCCTATCTTCCTGAGATAAGGGAACTTCTGGTATGACCAAGGCTCGGACGCTTCCGCGACATAGTCGAGATAGTCGTACGGGTCGAACTTGTACTTCTCCTTCCTGCTCTGATCCACGACCCTGACGGGTCCGTCATGGAACTCAAGGGCGTTGTCCTTGCCGGCAAGGCCCATGTAGTAGCTCTCCTGGTAGTACAGGTCGGGGTTGGCGATTATGTCCACGTAATCCTTGTTCCCAAGGACGACGCTCTTGAAGACGCCCATGGTGGTCTTCGCGAACTCCACCATGTCCTCCGCGTAGCTCAGTATCTCACGCTGATCCTCTTTGTTGAGGGCGATGGAGACTCCGCCGGGCACACCCATCACGGGGTGCGTGGCCTTGCCTCCGATCATTGCCTGGATCCTCTGAGCCTTGGAACGGGTCCTGAGGACTGCGCCGCCAAGCTCGAGGCCTACTTTGCCTATGACACCCAGGACGTTCCTCTCGGCCACCGGGGCCGCGGGGCCCATCACGAAGTCAGCGGATGCCAGGGCATAGAAGTGCGCTATGTGGCTGTGCACGAAGTGCGCATTGTAGAACAGGTCCCTTATGCGGAACGCTGCCTCAGTGGGATTCGTGTTGTAGCAGCCGTCAATGGCCTTCGTGGATGCCAAGTGGTGCGCGCCGGGGCAAACGCCGCAAAGCCTTGCCGTAATCTGGTTCAGCTCCGTGACTCTCCTGCCTATGCAGAATCTCTCGAAGCCTCTTACCTCGGGAGTCTGATAGTACGCCTTCTGCACATCTCCTTTGTCGTCCAGGAAGATCTCGATCTTCCCATGGCCCTCCAAACGGGTTATGGGGTCGATCGTTATCCTCTTGGTGTCGACCTTCTTCTTCTCATCCCAAACTATGGGTCCAGTCATCTTATTGACCTCCTTCCTTAACTGCTCTCTTGATCAGAGACTTGGACATCGAGAACGCATAGAAGTACCCCAGGGGGTCATTTATGACGCTCATGATCTCGTCCATATCGTCTTCATCCATCGTCGCATCGTTCGCCTGTACGGGGAACAGAGATGCGATTGCTGTGAATACAGAGGCGCCCTGTTCGGAGACGGGCTGTGTGGGCCCGTAGCATCCGCGGCACGGCTGGTCCGCCTTGGTGCAGGGTGCGCCGCAACCGGCAATGGTGCCGGCTCCGAGGCACAGTATGCCCTGGTCCAGGAGACAGAGGTCGTGGTCAACGTTCATTACCTCGTGAGGCTCGTAAACGTTGGTTATCCTCCTGTTCTCCTTGTGCCTGTGGCATTCCTCGCAAAGGGACTTGGCCAGAACACCTATGACGGTTCCCTTCGGCGGAAGAGCCTCTCCCTTGTACACGAAGCCGACCAGCGCGTTCAGGAGCTGGGCTATGGACTTCTGTGTGGGGGGGCATCCGGGGATGTAGTAGTCCACGTCCACGGTCTGGTCAAGGGTCTTGACCGTATCGTACAGGACGGGGAGCGTCAGGGTTCCCTCGGGGGCCTCGTACACGGGCCTGGGCATAACGTCCTCTATCTTCTTGCCGCTGTCGGCAAGGAAGTTCGCGGATGACGGCACTTTGCTGTAGACGTGATCCTTTATCTCCTTGTGCCCGCCGGGCACGAGGTTCGCCAGTGCCGGGGAGCCGCCGAGACATGCGCAAGCCCCGTAGGATACCAGGATCTGGGACTTCTTCCTCAGGAGCTTGGCCATGTGCTCGTTCTCAGAGTTCCTTATCGCACCGTTTATGATGGCGACGGTTATCTCTCCGTCCTCCATGGCCTCTATGTCCTTCTCCTTGCCGTCGACGGCGATGGGCCACATCACTATGTTGGACATATCGCTAACGTTCAGGATCTTCTCGTCTGTATCGAGAACAGAGACGTCACATCCTCCGCAGCCCGCCGCCCAGTAGATGGCGAGGTTTATCTTGCCGCCCGGAGGGGCGCCAAGGCCGGGAACGTATCCGTCAATGGGGCTGTCGGCAGGGAATTCCGCGACTTTCGTAACGGCTTCCTTTGCCGGCGCTTCTTTGCCCGGTGCGGGAGCAGCCTCTGCCTTGTCTGATCTCTTGAATATTCCCTTCACTTTGTCTATAAAGCCCATCTTCATGCCTCCTCTGAGCGCACGGGGCTCGGCCCCAGTGCCTTGATCGTGTCAACGAACTCGGTCACGGTCTTCTGGAACTTCTCACCCTCGGACGCGGAGACCCACTCGAGCTTCATCCTCTTGGGGTCGAATCCGTACTGATCCAGGATCATCCTGAGAAGGGCGATCCTTCTCCTGGCCCTGTAGTTGCCACCGATATAGTGGCAGTCTGCCGGGTGGCATCCGAGAATCAGAACTCCGTCCGCGCCTTTGGAGAAGGCCCTGAGCACGTGCTCAGGGTCGACCCTGGCGGAGCACATCGTCCTTATTACACGGAAGTTCGTTGGCATCTGCATTCTTGCCACGCCTGCTCCGTCGGCGCCCGCATAGGAGCACCAGTTGCAGCAGAACGCTACTATCTTTGGTTCGAAATCTGCCATTGCTTCATCCTCCTACGGGGAAGTCGAGGAAAGCATCAAGCTCCGCCTGTATCTGGCTGTTCTTGAAGCCTTTCTGCTCCATAGCTCCGGAGGGGCAAGCAGCCACGCAGCTTCCGCAACCCTTGCAGAGACCGGCGTTGACTACGCTCTTCCTGCTCTTCCCATCTTCCAGAGTCACTATCTCTATGGCGTTGTACTCGCAGCACCCCTCGCAGACTCCGCAGCCGTCGCAGTACGTCTCGTTGACGGTGGCGACTATGCCTTCGGAGGACAGAGCGGGCTTGGAGATTATGGTGAGAGCTCTGGATGCGGCTCCGGACCCCTGAGCTATGCACTCGTCCATGAATTTGGGCCAGTGCGCGGACCCGGCAACGAACACGCCTTCTGTGGCGAAGTCGACCGGCCTGAGCTTCTGGTGGGCCTCGAAGTAGAACCCGTCCTTGCTGATCGGGATCTTGAGCATCTTGGCGATCTCTTCCTTCTCCTCACGGTCAGGCGTCAAGCCTGTTGCGAGAACAACTGTGTCCACCGGCACTGTGACCTCTGCGCCGAGTATGCAATCGAAGGTCTTGACAGCCTTCCCGTCATATGCGGGCAGCGGGTCCGTGTCCTTGTACCTGAGGAACCTGACACCTACCTCGGAGGCCTTTCTGTAGAGCTCCTCGCGGAACGCATATGTCCTTATGTCCTTGTGGAACACAGTGACGTTGGCCATGGGGTTTGCCAGCTTGATCTTTATGGCATTCCTCAGAGCGCTTGCGCAGCAGACACGGGAGCAGTAGGGAACCTTGTCGTTCCTGGATCCGACGCACTGTATGAATGCGACGTCCTTGCCCTTGAAACCGCCGTCTGCGATCTTCTTCTCGACTTCCAGGTTGGTCATGACCTTTTCGTCCTTGCCGTAGTTGAACTCGGTGGGCTTGTACTGGGACGCTCCGACGGCGAGTATGACTGCGCCTACGGGTATCTCTTCTTTGCCCTTGAGCTTCAGCTTGAAGCTTCCGACGAATCCGGGTATGTCCTCCACGGTGGAGTTCAGGTGCACGGTGATCAGTTTGTTCCCGTTGACCTTGTCGATCAGTTCCTTCAGGAAATCCTGTATCTCCTTGCCTTCCTCCTTGTGCCTGAAGTTGAGGACGTTGCCTCCCAGCTGACCCGCTCTCTCGACCAGGTGCACGGGGTATCCCTGTGCGGCTATGTCAAGAGCGGTTGTCATGCCGGTTATGCCTCCGCCGATGACGGCTGCGGCATTCGTGACAGGCAGCTTGCTCACCTGGAGGGGTTCCAGCAGCGAAGCTTTCGCGATTGCCATCCTGACAAGGTCCTTCGCCTTGAGCGTGGCCTTCTCGGGCTCGTGCATGTGAATCCAGGAGCACTGGTCACGGATGTTGGCCATGTTGAAGAGATACTGGTTCAGACCGCCGTCTCTGCATGCCACCCTGAACAGGGGCTCGTGGGTTCTGGGAGTGCAGGATGCAACAACCACACGGTTGAGCTTCTGCTCCTTTATTGTCTCGGATATCTCCTTGAGCGTATCCTGAGCGCAGGCGTACATGGAGTTCTTCGTGAACACCACGCCGGGCAGCGTTGAGGCGTACTCCGTTACTTCCTTCACGTCCACCGTCGCTGCGATGTTGATACCGCAGGAGCAGACCCAAACGCCGATCCTCGGCTCCTGGCCGGAAACATCGGTCTCCGCCGGGAACTCCTTGGGGGCTGCAGGGACGAAGCCCTCGCCTACTATGTGGGCACCGGCTTTCGCGGATGCGCCGCAGGACTCGGCGACAGTCGTCGGGATGTCCTTGGGGGCTGCGAAGGCACCGCTCACGAATATTCCGGGCCTGGATGTTGCCAGGGGGTCGAGAACGCTTGTCTTGCAGTATCCGTACTCGTTGAGCTCGATACCGAGAGTCTTCGCCAGCTCCACTCCGCCGACGGGCGGGTTGAGACCTATGGAGAGAACGACCAGGTCGAACTCCTCAGTGAGGGGGTCGCCGTTGGGGCCGGAGTAGTTGACGAGCAGCTTCTTCGTCTCGGGGTCCTCCTCTATGTGGGAGACCCTGGAGGATCTGTGCATGCCGATCTTGTACTCTTTCTCGCCTCTGTGGATGTAATCCTCGAACTCCTTCCCGTAGGACCTTATGTCCATGAAGAAGATCTGCTCGTCAACATCCGCGTGCTCCTTTACGATCATCGCCTGCTTGACCGCGTACATGCAGCACACGGAAGAGCAGTACTTCTTCCATCCGTTCTTCTCGGACCTGGATCCGCAGCACTGAACGAACGCGATCTTCTTGGGGGCCTCACCGGAGGAGGGCGTCTCTATGTGTCCGTGGAACGGACCGGAGGCGCACATCATCCTCTCGAACTCCATGGCGGTGACGACGTTGTCGTACCTGCCGTAACCATACTCTGTGGCGATGCTTGCATCCCAGACATCGAATCCTGCGGAAACGATTATCGAACCCACATCAAGAACCTCTACCTTGTCTACATCCTTGTAGTTGATAGCGCCCTTCTTACAGGTCTTCTCGCAGATACCGCACTTCCCTTTGAGGATCATGCGGCAGGTGTCGGGGTCGATGATCGCGACCCTGGGAACTGCCTGGGCATGGGGTATGTATATCGCTTTCCTCGTGGAGAGGCCGAACTCGAACTGATCGGGAATGTTCTTGGTAGGACACTTCACAATGCAGTCTCCGCAGCCCGTACACTCGTCGGGGTCAACGTATCTTGCCTTCTTCTTTACTGTTACCTTGAAGTCGCCTTCCTTCCCGTCGACCTTAACGACCTCTGAGAAGGTCATCATGGTGATGTTCGGGTGGCCGGCACAGTCTGCCATCTTTGGGGACAGAATACAGGCGGAACAGTCGTTCGTCGGGAACGTCTTGTCGAGACGGGCCATCTTTCCACCGATGGTGGGGTCTTTCTCCACCAGGTAGACGTGTATGTCCCTGTCCGCAAGATCCAACGAAGCCTGAATCCCTGCGATTCCTCCTCCAATAACCAACGCTGATTTAGTCAAATCTTTGCCTCCGTTAATTACATAGATTGTTTGGAACTGGAAAGTAGGAACATGCTTGGGTATTTTAACCATTTCTACATAACACTTTTATATAATATTTGCATTATTAAAAAGACTTTTTGAATTGTGAAGAAAAAAACGCTCAACAATATTTAGTGTTACCTAAATATTTCAAGGCCAGACGTTCAAAAAACGAATATCGCAGAGTATTACCTTAACAAACAATACTACTCAATTATTTGTCTTTTTTATGGAGATACTTCGGAAAATCCGAAGCATTTTCTCCTGTTGATCTGATTCCTCGTTATGAGAATCAGCAAGAATAATAACCAGAAAATAATACTTAGTTACGATTGCATTGATCGAGTATTATCTGCTGGCTCTTTCTATGGTTCTCCTTTTCGCCATCACTGCGAGGGTTTTACGAAAATCCAGAGAAGGCAGGATTTTTCTCGAAAAATCATACAATGAGAAAAAAATCGCAAGAAAATCTACCAAACTTTTGGAAGAGAGCAGTACGGACAAAACCTGCAGGATCTGCTTCGGGAGCATCGAGGGCGGCACAGTAGCCGAGTGCTCCTGCGGGAATTCGTTCCATGTTTCGTGTGCGGAGCCTACTTCGCGATGCCCGTATTGCGATAGCCCGTACGGCCAAATGGTCATAAGGGGGGCGAGGACATCCAAATGCCCGTTCTGCGGAGAACGGATGACCTCCGACATATGCGTCTGCGGGACTGTGTACCCTTTCGAGGACGGGACCTTCAGATGCGTCTGCGGCGAACCGATGCACATGTCCGTGGCTACGTGTCCGGAGTGCGGCGCCAAATACGAAGCGTTCATGGCCGTTCCCGGAGAAACGGTTTAAACACTGCGGACCATGCGTGACGCATGGTAGTGAAGGAGAAAAGGGGTCGCCGAAGATACATCGCATTCAGGGTGGACCCCGCATTGCGCAGGGACGATCTCAGAAGAGCCCTCGCAGCAGGGTCCGTCATCCAATGCTCAGAAGGGTGGGCGATCGTCAGATGCGCTCCTTCCGAGACCTCCGTAGTGGCAGAAAGCCTCAGATCCGCCTACCCGGAAACCGTATCTCTGGCCACCTCAGGGACGCTCAAGACCCTCCGGGAAAGATACCCGGATCTGGAACGGACGAGGCCCCCTAAGAAGCGCACTTAGGGTATTTTTTGTACAATATGAAAGGCCATAAATACTGCCTCCATATACTATGCGCGATAGGAACAGAACAAGGAGCGTTTTTACTATGCAACCAGGACAAATGGCATATGACAGGGGGATCACGGTATTCTCTCCGGACGGCAGGCTTTTCCAGGTCGAGTACGCCCGCGAGGCCGTGAAGAAGGGCACAACGGCCATCGGCCTCAAATTCGACAAAGGAGTGATTCTCATAGGGGACAAGCATGCATCCAGCAGACTGGTGGAACCGGATTCGATCCAGAAGATCTACATGGTGGACGAGCACATAGGATGCGCAACATCCGGGCTTGTCGCCGATGCGAGGATACTGGTCGACGAGGCCAGGAAGGATGCCCAGATCCACAAGATAACCTATGGTGACAATGTGACAGTGGAGGGCCTCGTCAAGAAGGTCTGCGATTTCAAACAGAATTACACTCAGTACGGCGGGGTCCGCCCCTTCGGCACAGGCCTGCTGGTGGCAGGCGTTGACGACTTCGGATGCCAGTTGTACGAGACCGATCCCTCCGGCGCCCTGGTGGCGTACAAGGCCGGCAGCATAGGATCGGGCCGCCCGACCGTCATGGACATCTTCGAAAAGGAATTCGAGGACAACATGACGTACGATGCCGCCCTGACCCTTGGCCTCAGAGCCCTTGCGGCCGCCACCGAGGACGAGCTGAACTCTCACAACATCGAGATTGGCGTTGTGGAGAAGGGCAGGATCTTCAGGACCCTTGACGACAAGGAGCTTGAAGAGGCCATCGGCAAAATGTGAGGAAAGATGGTAGATCTGGATAACGCGGTCGTCGCCCGCTTGGATACCCACGGGGAGACGTTCGAGATCCTGCTCGATCCCACGGTGATCAGGGACATAAAGGCCGGCAAGGACGTCGACCTGCTGGAGCACATGGTCATAGACGATGTGTTCAACAATGCCAGCAGAGGGACCAGACCTCAGAGCGAGAAGATACTCGAGGCCTTCGGGACCACCGATATCCGCGCGATCGCCAGCCGAATCATCGAGAAGGGCGAGATCCAGATCACAACAGAGCAGAGGAGGGAGATGCTGGAGGCCAAAAGGCAACGCATTGTGGCCTACATCTCCGCCAACGCAATAAATCCCCAAACCAAGCTGCCCCACCCGCCCAACAGAATAAGCATGGCCCTCGACGAGGTGAAATTCCACGTCGATGCATTCAAGACCATGGAGAAGCAGGTCGATGAGGCCATGAAGCTGCTGAAGCCGCTTATCCCGATAAGATTGGAGAAATCCAGGGTCGCAGTGAGGCTGAGCGGCACCGACTACGGGAAGTGCTACGAAGACCTCATAGGATTCGGGATCGTGGAGCGTGAGGAATGGCAGAAGGATGGCTCCTGGATAGGGGTCATGGAGATACCCGCCGGAAGGATCAACGAGCTGACCGGCAGAATGAAGGACAGGACGAGGGGCACTGCGGAAGTGAGGCTCATCTCCTGATGAAATATAACGAGTCTGAGAAGTGATAATATGGAGAAAAGAAGCGCCAGACCGGCACGCGAGATTGTGGTGCCGGGAGATATTCTGGATGACAGCGGCGCCAAGGCCGGCGACAACACATACACCGTCGACGGCAAGGTATACGCAGCAGTACTGGGAGTGAAGAACAAGAACCAGTACGGCGTGGGCGTCATACCCTTGGGCGGCAGGTACATGCCGAAGCCGGGGGACATGGTCATCGGAATGATTAACGATATAGGATCATCCAACTGGATGGTGGATATAAGGGCTCCCTACCCCGCCCCGCTGCACGTCAGCGAGGTGCCGTGGAAGGTAGAGTTCGGAGACACATCCAGATACCTCAACGTAGGCAATGTGGTCCTATTGAAGGTCCTCTCTGTCGATGAGGGCAAGAAGATACAGGTCACAATGAACGATTCCGGCCTCAGGAGACTTGAGGGCGGAAGACTCGTCGAGATACCGTACGTCAAGGTCTCCCGCGTAATAGGGAAGAGCGGGTCCATGATACAGATGATAAAGAGCATGACGGACTGCCGCATATTCATAGGCGAGAACGGCATCATCTGGATAGACGGGGATGAGAAGAATGCGGAAGTGGCCGCCCGGGCCATAGAGATGATCGGCGAGAACGCCCATAAGGGAAGCCTCACCGAGCGCGTTAAAGAATTTATCGAGAAAGAGCTCCCCAATGCAGGAGAGGTGGGAGAATGAGCGGTACTACAGACATGATTTTGGTTGATAAGGACGGAAAGAGGATAGACGGCAGGATGCCCGAAGAGCACAGGGCTGTGAAGATAGAGGCCGGTGTCCTGGCGAATGCAGACGGCTCCGCATATGTGGAGATCGGGAAGAACAAGGTGCTGGCAGCGGTCTACGGGCCCAGAGAGTGCCACCCGAGACATCTTCAAGATCCCACCAAGGCCATCATCCAGTGCAAGTACAATATGCAGACCTATTCCGTAAGCGACCGAAAGAGGCCGGGAACGGACAGGAGGTCCGTCGAGATATCGAAGATAACCGCGGAGGCCCTGGAGAAGGTCGTTCTGACAGAGCTCTATCCCCGCGCCTCCATAGACGTGTACATAGAGATCCTGCAGGCGAACGCGGGCACCAGATGCGCAGGCCTTACGGCGGCATCCGTGGCCCTCGCCGATGCAGGGATACCCATGAGGGACATCATACCCTCCATCGCCGCCGGCAAGGCGGACGGGCACGTGCTGCTGGACCTCAACAAGGAGGAGGATAACTTCGGACAGGCCGATGTGCCTCTGGCCATCGTTCCCAGCACGAACGAGATCGTGCTGCTGCAGATGGACGGGAACATGACCCGGCAGGAGTTCGACAAAGCGATAGAGCTGGCCGTTGGCGGATGCCACGACCTCTACAAGCTCCAGAAGGAAGCACTTCTGAAACGCTACGGAGACGGAGGTGATTCCGATGAGTAATCAGGTAATATCAGAGATCAGGCGCGACCACATCCTCAACCTCCTTAAGGACGGAAGGAGGACCGACGGGAGAAAGGTCGATGACTTCAGGAAGATAAAGTTCGAGACCGGGATCATTGAATCTGCCGACGGCTCCGCCGTCGTCGAGATCGGCAAGACGAAGGTCACGGCCGGAGTGAAAATAATACCCGGCACTCCCTTCGGCGACACGCCCAACATGGGCGTGCTGACCACGGGAGCGGAGCTCATCCCCATGGCTCACCCTTCCTTCGAATCCGGACCTCCCGGAGCGGACTCCATAGAGCTCGCCAGGGTCGTGGACCGCGGGATAAGGGAATCCGGCATGATCGACATGAGCAAGCTGTGCATAAAAGAGGGCGAGGAGGTATGGATGTGCTTCCTGGACCTTTATGCGATCAACTATGACGGGAACCTGTTCGATGCGTTCACGCTTGCTTCCGTGCTCGCACTGAAGACTGCGATCATACCGAACGAGCAGTACGGCAAAGGCGAGAACAAACCCCTGCCGATCACATGCATACCCATATCGGCCACGGCTGCGAAGGTAGGAAGCTCTTTAATACTAGACCCGAATTTCGACGAAGAGCACATCTCCTCGGCACGCCTCACGGTGACGACCGACGACGATGGTAACTTCAGAGCCATGCAGAAGGGCGGACAGGGATCCATAACCTTGGATGAACTGAGCCGCTGCCTCGACATGGCCGTTGCCAAGGGAAAAGAGATAAGAGAACTCATCGGGTGATAGATATGTCAAAGAGAATAGTAAAGGCGGGAACGTCGGGCAGGTACGGTGCCAGATACGGTGTCGTCATCCGCAACAGGGTGAAAAACATCGAAGCGCAGCAGTACGGCAAGCACGAGTGCCCCTCATGCCACCACCTCTCCGTGAAAAGGATCAGCTCCGGGATCTGGAACTGCAGGCACTGCGGCGTAAAGTTCGCTGCCGGCGCCTACAGCCCGAAACAGAAGAAGAGCACGCTCCTGATAACAGAGTGAGGCTGAAAGATGTACAAATGCGGCAAGTGCAACGAACCGATAAGGAACGTCAACGCCCTGGGCCTCCAGTGTGAGAAGTGCGGATCCAAGATCTTCTACAAGGAAAGGCCCAACGTGAAGAAGGTCCTTAAGTCCGACTGATTGCCATGCTCAGCGCCGTCCTGAGAATAGAGTCCCCTCATTCGGGGATGATCCTGGAGACGCTGAGCCCGGAGGCGGGCAGAGAGCTGCCGCGCACCAAGGTGTCGGTCAGCGGCGACGGGGGATCGGTAACGGTCTCCTTCGAAGCCACTGACTCCACCGCCATGCGGGCTGCTCTCAACTCCTATCTGGGTTGCATAAAGATAACTGAAGACATAAGCAAAATCACAGGTGAATGATATGAACAACATGAGTCCACAGCTGCAGAATCAGATCGCTCAGTTCCAGCAGGTGCAGCAGCAGCTGCAGGTGACCTCCAATCAGAAGATCCAGATGGAGGCCCAGAAGAGGGAGATGGAGAGGACCATCGAGGAGCTCGGGAAAGCAGAGGGCGATGTGTACAAGAACGTAGGCTCCCTTCTGATGAAGGTCAGCGACAAAGAGGAAGTGAAGAACGAGATCCAGGAGTCCGTAGAGACCATGGAGATCCGCATCAAATCCTTGGACCGCCAGGAGAAGGGGCTTCGCGAGAAGTACGAGAACCTGCAGGCTGTCATAAACAAATCCCTCGGTCAGGGCACCGAGTAAACCTGTCGCCGGCTCTTCCGGCGACATACATTTATCTTTAACACCCGATTCGAAAGCGGGTTGATCCCTTTGAATGCTCTTGATGTAAAAGATCTTCACAAGAACTACGGTGAATTCAAAGCCCTCGACGGGGTGAGCTTCTCTGTCAAGGACGGAGAGATATACGGTCTGATAGGCCCTAACGGGGCAGGTAAGACAACGGCTCTCCGCACCATATCAACGCTTCTAACGATAGATTCCGGCGAGATAGACGTATACGGTACCAGCGTGAAGGACGAGCCGGACAAGGTCAGGAAGATAATAAGCTACCTGCCCGAGGATGCCGGGGCATACAAGGACCTTACAGGAAGGAAATACCTCACATTCATGGCCAACTTCTTCGCCGACGGCGACGGAGCGAAAGCCATAGTGGACAGGGGCATCGAGATAGCCGATCTTGAGGACCGGATAGATTCCAAGGTCAGTACGTACAGCAAGGGCATGATGAGACGCCTGCTGATAGCCAGAGCCATAATGCCGCAGCCCAAGCTCGCGATACTAGATGAGGTCACCTCAGGCCTGGACGTCGTGAACGCATACGAGATAAGGAGTATCATCAAGAGCATCGCCGGGCACGGCGTGTCGATATTGCTGTCGTCCCACAACATGTTCGAGGTGGAGCTCCTCTGCGACAGAGTGGGCATGATAAACAAAGGGGTGCTGGTTCAGGAAGGCACCCCGGAACAGCTCAAGGCCAGATTCAATGCCAACAGTCTAGAGGAAGTCTTCGTCAAGGCGGTGGGCGAATGAACCATCTATTGAATCTCATCAAGAAGGAGCTCAGGGAGCTGCTGACCCCCGGCACCATCGTCACCATGGTGGCGATGGCGATGATCTTCGTCGGCATGGGCGCCATGATAAGCGAGCAGTCCGACCAGGCCGGGAGCGATCTGGCCGACATGAAGTTCGGGTATTATAACGCGGATGCGGCAACCGGAGACGACTCATACTCGACGGGCAATCTGGCCACTTTAGGCGGAATGGAGCTTGCATCTGACGACGTCTCTTCCCCGGAAATGATAATGAGTACTCTGAATGAGAAGAGCCTGGGGTTCATTTTGGTCGTAGATGCCCTTTTCTCCGAGAATGTTGACCTTGACAAACAGGGCAGATTGACTGTGTACTACAATCAGAAGGGGCTGAGCATGTTCGATTCCACCTCCTCTGCATTCGCATCAGTGAAACTGGCTGAGTTCAACAAGCTCGTATCCGATGATTATCTGTCGAAGAAGGGAGTGACCAACCCGGATTTCGTCAGGTCCCCGACTTATGTGGAGGGACAAAGCACTTTCCTCAACGGCAAAGTGTACGAAGGGGTCACGCCGGACCAGATAGTCAACGCTGTCTCCACGCAGCAGATCTTCATTCCGATCATAATGATGCTCGTCATAATCATGATCGGGAGCATACTCATCTCCTCCATGGGCAATGAGAAGGAGAACAAGACCCTGGAGACCTTGCTCACGATGCCTGTGAAGAGAACGACCGTGGTAGCGGGGAAGATCATCGGGTCCGCCATAGCCGGACTACTCTTCGCCCTGGTCTACATGTTCGGGATGTACTATTACATGAACTCCATCACCGGGACCTCCCTGTCCGGCGGGATATCCCTCTCGGACATCGGACTGACCCTCAGCACCCTGGACTGGGTCATCGTGACGGTCTTCATGTTCCTTTCCATAATATGCGCTCTCGGCCTGTGCATGATATTGGGAGCATTCGTGAAGGATTACAAGGCGGCCCAGCTCTATGTGATGCCGATCAGCATACTGGCCATAATCCCCATGGTCCTCACGGTATTCTCCGATTTCCAAAGCATGTCCCCGGTGCTGCAGGTCGTCGTATTCCTGATACCGTTCTCGCATCCGATGATGATCATGAACAGCCTGCTGATGGACCAGACTCTTCTGGTGGTCGGCGGCCTCGTGTACATGGTGGCCTTCGCCCTGATCAGCATATACGTTACCGTCAGGATATACAACTCCGACATACTGCTATCCGGATGGAACAAGATGGATAAGCTCAAGAAGAGCCTCGGGAAGAAATGACCCGCGATCCGGAAGATACCGTGCTGAGGGTCGGGCAGTCTGACAGCGACCGTTACGACAGGATGAGAAGAGTTGGATGGGTGGACATGGATGCCGTGCACTCGGCCCGGATCCTGGTTGCCGGGGCCGGGGCTCTGGGGAATGAGGTCGTGAAGAATCTCGTCCTTGCAGGATTCAATACCATAGACGTAGCGGATATGGATGATATTGTGGTCTCGAATCTCAGCAGATGCCTTTTCTTCAGGGATGGGGACGTCAGGAAGGTCATGAAATCCGACGTCGTGGCACAACGGGCTTCGGAGATGAATCCCGACGCCTGCGTATCATCCATTCCGAAGAGGATACAGGAGATCGATGACTGGGACTATGATATCGCCCTCGGATGCCTTGACAACATAGCTGCGAGGATGCATATCAACTCCCACACCTATTTCCGGAACATACCGTACATCGACGGCGCCACTGACGGTTTCAGGGGGAAGGTCCATGTGGTCCTCCCCGGCGGACCCTGCCTGCAATGCACGATGAACCGCACTCATGTGAGGGAAGCGGAGAAGAGATTCACGTGCACAGGGAGCTCATCCACATACGTACCGAGGATGGCGGCCGACATAACAACGACTGCCGTAGTGGCTGCCATGCAGGTAAGGGAAGCTATCAAGATAGCGTCGGGTCGCATGGATATGTGTTTAAAACACGTTGCCTATTACAACGGGGAGAGTTGTGAGATGTTCACCGCCGAGGCGTCCGTCGACCCCGGATGCGTGAACCACTTGCTCAGGGAAGGGGTATAATGGGGATCAAAATAACCGTGAAGAACACTGCGGACGGGTCCACGATCAAAATGGAAGTGGATCCCAAGGAGACTGTCAGCGACATAATAGACAGCGCCGCCGAGTACTGGAAAAGGGACGCGGGAGCCTATGTCCTCAAAAAAGGCAAGAGCATCCTGAGAGGCACCGACACTGCCATGGAGATCAATCTCATGAGCGGCGACACCCTGGAGATGATACCTGACCCGGAAGGCGGACAGTAATGAGCCTTCCGAGAGCCATCCTTCTTAAGAGGCTCTCCAACGAGCTCAGAATGTGCTCCGAGTACCTGGGCACGGATTTCATGTTCGACCCTGCGGAAGTAAGAGATTTTCCAATAGAGATCGATGTTCACGTCAGCAACGTCATAGGTTACGAGGCTCCCGGCAAGATGATCACGGACCACGAATTCCTGATAATAATCACTGAGGAGTATGGTGAGAAGAAGCCGGAGGTCAGGTGGCGCAGCCGGATCTTCCATCCCAATATAATGGGCCCGGAGGACGGCGGCTACATCTGCATAAAGCTGCTGAACGAATGGTCTTTCGGCACCACGCTCCTCTCTTTCATCAAGGGCGTCGAGTATCTTATATCGGACCCGAACCCCAGAAGCCCGTTCGGGACCGACACCTGCATGGAGGCTGCGGAATACTTCCGGAATAACAGATCCAGGATCCATGCATCCGTATCGTATGGTAGCAAATGACTCCGAATATACTGTCCGGGAATATCAGGGAAAGACCCTTCGCCAAGAGAAGAGCGGCCGCAGACCTTTTCATGCCTGAGGCCGTGATGATGCAGATCGCTGCCCATGCGGATCTGGGTCTTGAAGAGGGCAAGGAGGTCATGGGCCTTCTCCTCGGCAGGATCTATGCCGACGACGACGGAGAGTACGCTGTCGTCGAAGAGGCGGTGACATCCAAGCTTGAATCGGACCGTGTTATGGTACGGTTCGACAGAGAGGACATGGGCGCGCTGGTGGATGCCATCGACAATATGTCTCCCGATACGGACATAGTCGGATGGTACCACTCGCACCTGGGCTACGGATGCTTCATGTCCGAGACCGATGTGAAGACCCAGGACGGCCTTTTCGGAGGCGCGTGCGGATTCGCACTGGTTGTCGATCCCAAGATCAAGGAGATAGCGGTCTTCGACAGCAGCCCGGGCTCACCCGGCGTTGCGCAGATGGTCATCCTGGAAGAGGAATGATCAGACCCAGATAGCATGCCTTTTGCGCATGCAGTCCTCGGTGCATTCCAACTTCTTCATCAGACAGGGGACGATGCTGTCGAAGAACATCACGACCGCATCCTCGAATATCGTGCCCAGAGGAGCGTATAACTTGGTATCGGAGTTCCTCCTCACGTCAAGGCATATGACGTCGTTGGAAGCGTGAGCGAGCTTGCTGGTGGAGGCTGACGTGAGGCATATCACGTGACATCCTATGCGCCTGGCGATGTTGGCGGTCTGAACGGCGGACATGGTCTCGCCCGTGTTGGATATCAGGACCGCCAGGTCGTCCTTGCTTATGATCGGCGTGGTCATGTCCCCGACGAAGTGCACATCAAGACCCAGCTGAACGAGCCTGACGGCGAAGAACTTCCCTACCAATCCCGACCTGCCGGACCCGTAGATGAATATCGTCTTCTTCTTCAGCAGAAGATCGATCAACCTGTCCTGAGACTCCTCGCTTATGGAGGAGACCGCATCGGAGATCTCCTTCTGGATGAAATCCAGTGATTTACGGTACATCTAGGCCTCATTGACCGATTCCTCGGCCTCCTTCTTCCTGATCCTGAGGGCTTTGGCGACCCTCTTGTTGAGGTATCTCTCATGGATGATCCTCATGTACATCGCATCGTGCTCCAGCAGTGGGGAGGAGGAGATGATCTTTATCTCCGGCTTCAGGTCGGCCAGGCACTCTCCCAGGGCATCGAATTTGAGATCCCCTTTCTTTATGGGCGTTAGTCTCTGCTCGTTTCCGTCAGCATGCTCCACTCCCGCGAATATCGAGTAGACGCGGCCTTCGTTGTAAGGGGATACCGTTTCGATCAGATCCTTGAAATCCTCGGGCTCCACTAATGAGCCTCTCGTACGAGCATGGTGATGCGGGAAGTTCACCACCGGCACAACATTGTCCACATTCTCGCACAGTTCCAGTATCTGTTCCAGGGATCCGAACACGTCCTGCTGTCCCGTGATCTCAACTCCCAGCTTGGGCTTGATCTTCGTGGATTTCCACCAGTCCATGATCTCTTCGACATTCATCATTATGTTGTTGTCGATATCCTCACGGTCGGCGCCTTTGTGGTAAAGACCCAGATTGGTGACCACTGTGTCCCCGCCCAGTGCATCGGCCATTATGGCTGCGAACTTTATGCTGTTGATGCACTCGTAGGTGAGATCGCTGTCGGATCCGAGGTCCATGTAGTTGGGGGTGTGCATGGACATGCTTATGTCCAGCCTCTTGGCCATCCTTCCCACGTTGTAGAGGTCTCCGAAGGACCCGGTGACACCTGAGTTCATCTGGATCATGAAATCGTCCTCCTCTATCACCAGCTTCGGGTCGCAGATCAGCTCGTCGTCGCGTATCACCCCGACGACCAATGCGCTGTCGATATCCCTTATCGACAGACCGATCTCCTCATCATCGGGCGGGACCTCGCTGACCCCCGCCCTGACCATCTGGATCTCCATAGCGGTCAGGCTAAGGTTGTGAACGTCCTCTATTCCGTCTTTCATGGTGCGCCCTTTGCAGGACAGAGGTATGCCGGCCGGACCGAATCTTATCATTGTAATCTCCCACCTGTTGGCAACGGTTAGCGACTTCGATTATATTAATCCCTGTCACGCATGCACGTTATAAAGAGCGCGACAGGATATCTTTATAAGCGAGGTCCCCATTGGTGCCTCTTACCCAATGTCGGGGGAGTCAGAATATGAAAAGCAACAAGACAGATCCCAACCTTATCGCCCTGATCGACGATCTGAAGGCGAAGGAGAGGGAGACGGGAGCTGCTATCTGGCGAGACATTGCCAAGAGGTTGGAGAAACCCAGGAGAAACTGGGCCGAGACCAATCTCAGCAAGCTCGACAGATATGCCAAAGAGGGCGATGTCATCATCGTGCCCGGAAAGGTACTGGCAGCCGGAAAGATAAGCAAGACGATAACTGTGGCGGCCTACAGCTTCTCTGAAGCGGCAAGGGCGGCCATTTTGGCGTCCGGCGGGAATGCTCTTTGCATACCCGAGCTCATGGATAAGAATCCCCAGGGCTCCGGCGTCAGGATAATGAGGTGATTTCGATGGTCACAGTCATAGACGGACAGGATGCGATCCTCGGAAGACTCGCGAGCATCGTCGCCGAGAGGATTATGGACGGCGAGGAAATAATCGTGGTCAACGCCGAGAAGGTCGTTGTCACGGGGACCAAAGAGGTTGTCTTCGCCAAATACAAGCACAGGCTGGAACTCGGAGAGGTCAAGCGCAGGAAGGGGCCGTTCTATCCCCGCAGGGCTGACCTCCTCTTCAAGAGGACCGTCAAAGGCATGATACCCAGGTACACCACGACCGGCAGGGATGCCTACAGGAATCTCCGCGCGTTCGTCGGCATACCCGAGGAATACTCCCAGACGGAGAAAGAGAAGCCTGAATTCGCAATGAGAAAGATCAGCGGCAAATACACGACCCTTGGTGCCGTATCCAAATATCTGGGGTCCAACATAAGGTGATCCAATGAACGCTGTCAACACAAGCGGAAAGAGGAAGACGGCTGTCGCCAGGGCAGTGGTCAAAGAGGGTACCGGCAAGGTTACCATCAACAAGACCCCCATAGAGATCTATACCCCTGAGCTCGCAAGACTCAAGATAGAGGAGCCCATCGGCATAGCCGGATCCAAGGCAAAAGAAGTGGACATCTCCGTCAACGTGAACGGTGGCGGGGTCATGGGGCAGGCTGCGGCCATAAGGACCGCGATAGCCAGAGGCCTTGTGGACTTCTTCAAGGACGACGAGAGCCTGGAGGCCGCCTACAGGGCATACGACAGAACCCTGATCATCAACGATGACCGCAGGAAGCTGCCGAAGAAGCCCCTCGGACACGGTGCTCGCGCCAAGAAGCAGAAGTCGTACAGGTAAGGTGAACGGGAATGATCATACCTGTAAGGTGTTTCACATGCGGAAAGGTCGTGGGCTCTGCCTACCCCGAGTACGTGAAACGCGTCAGCATGGGAGAGAGCCCGGAGAAGGTCCTGGACGACCTTGGGCTCGAAAGGTACTGCTGCCGCAGGATGGTCGTCTCTCACGCGGACCTTATCGACGAAGTGTCCCCTCTGGGATGATCCTTCAAACCTGAACGGGGGGCCTTGCGCCCCCCGACACATTTTCTATTTACATCTAAGACTGCGCCGGGATGTCTGGAGCAACGGCAGGTTTATATTGGGCCTCCTTATTCGTGCGGTACACGCAGAGGAATTCTGCATGGGCCCGTGGGGTAGCTTGGTATCCTCCATGCTTGGGGTGCATGACACTCCAGTTCAAATCTGGACGGGCCCACCATCTTCTTCCTGATTCTCTGTTCTTTCGAGAGAATGCTTATGGGCATCCCGGTTGATGCCGGCGGCCTGTTCGGAGGATGCGATCCTTGAGTATTTCGAGATCGTCAGACCTTCTTCCCCCTTCGATCCCGCGAAGAGGTTTGCAACGAATCTGCTCACTGCAGAGCGGTTCGGCTTCCTGATCGACTTTGAACGTATCAAAAATAAGGTCAGGCACCCGTTTCACCGGGTGCCGTCCCTGAAGATATTTAGTCCTCGTAGTAGCCGCTCTCTTGCAGCTTCTTCTCCACGGATGCGGCCATGGTCTCGTACTCCGCCTCGGGCCTGCCGTACCAGGTGGACCACTCCTCCTTGGGGTTCGGGGACTCGGATTTCATGAATGCCCATACCTTCGCCTCATCATCCGTTAGTCCCCATCTGGAATATTCCGAATCGTTAGCCCTGCCGCGTCTCCTGCCGGAGCCGGAATCCGTCTTCCTGCTATAATCAGACATATCTAATCACGAACACCACTATTTCCTCGGCCCCTATTTAAAGGGGAGCTTCCCTCCGAACGCATTCGAGCCATGAATAAGGACATACCCCGAAGAAATGCATAATCGTTTAAGTACGGCGAATCCCTGACACCGTCATGGCCCGTCTAGACGACCATTCCCATTGTCTCTACTGCGGGGATCCCGTCCCCTATGGCAGGGAGTACTGCGACGACGAATGCCTTGTTCTAAGAGATTATGACGAGAGGACGGAGAGGAAGAAGGACAGGAGATTCTACATCCTTGTAGCGGTGTCACTCGTCGCTGTCCTGGCCGCAGGCGGTCTGGCTAAGATGCTTCTCTAACGCCTTCCTCATAACGGCCACATTGTGCACCCTTACTATGTTCGCCCCGACACGGACCGCCCGCAGGGAGATCTCCGCTGTGGCCTCGTCCGCGCCCATATCCGGAAGCTGGGTCTTGAGGAAGCGCTTCCTCGATACGCCCACGAGCACCGGATGGCCCAAGGAGAACCTTCCCGCGTGCTCGACGATCTCGGCGTTCTGTGCATGGCTCTTCCCGAATCCCGCCCCAGGGTCCATTATTATCCTGTCCGCTCGTATCCCTGCGTCCAGCGCCGCGGTCCTCCTCTCCTTCAGGAAATCGATTATCTCGGATACCGCATCACCCTCCATGGTCTCCGAGTGCAGGGTCCCGGGGTCGCCGTGCATGTGCATTATCACAGCCGAGACACCGGAGGACGCTATGAGCTCCGTCATACCTGGGGCCCTTAGCCCGTACACATCGTTTATGATGTCCGCACCGGCGCCTATTGCCGCTTGCGCCACATCAGGCTTCATGGTATCCACGCTTATCGGGACATCGGCGGAGCTGACCAGTTCCCGCAGCACAGGGAGTATGCGCCCTATCTCCGTCGTCGCGGATACGGGTGTGAAGCCGGGCCTGGTGGACTCACCGCCTATGTCGATGATGTCCGCGCCCTCATCGATCATCCTGAACGCATGAGCTACGGCATCCTTGGTGTGAAGGCCTCCGTCCGAGAAGGAGTCAGGGGTGACGTTCAGTATCCCCATTATCCTCGGACGCTCGTAAGATATCCTTCCTTTGCGCCAGTGGGTCTCCATATTCAAAGCAGCTCGTCAACCAATTCAACGAGATCGACTACCCTGATCTCCTTCTCCCCTTTGCCGAGTATCAGATTGTTGACGCAGAAGGGGCATGATGTGATCATCAGGTCGGCGAAATCCGCCTCTTCCATCCTGGTCCTGGCGATCTTGCCGGATTCCTCCGGGAAGGCGGACCTCACTCCTCCGCCGCCTCCGCAGCAATGGGATGTGGGACCGCTGAACTCCATCTCCCTGAACTCCAGTCCCGGGATCTTCTTTATGACCTCTCTGGGAGCGTCGTACACGCCGACATGCCTGCCCAGGTGACAGGGGTCATGGTATGTGGCGACCACGCCGTTCATCGGCTTGAGCTTCAGGTCCTGCCTTGCCAGGAACTCCGATATATGCAGCACTTCGAAGGGCACTTCCACGAACCGCGGGTACTCGGTCTTGAACATCCTGTAGCATCCGGAGCAGGAGAGCACCAGAGTCTTGATGCCGAGGGATTTGATATGATCCAAGTTCCTCTGGTAGAGCTTCGCCACATCCTCGTGGGACCAGCCTATCCTGACCATCACGGAGCCGCAACAGACCTCGTCAAGCGTGGTGTAGTCCACCTTCAGCTTGTCCAATATGGATATCGTTGCGGCGGAGATCTCCTTGTTCCTGTAGGTCGCGGTGCACCCGGCGAAATAACCCACCTCGGCCTTCTTGGGCTCCCGGCCCAGGGTCTCCTTGACGGATCTCTTCTCCCCGTAGGGGTTGTTGGTGGCGATTATGTTCTCGCACACCGCCTTGTGCTTCGGCAGGATGTGCCCGCTCTTGACCAGATCGGCGCGGGTGGCCTCGATTATCTCCACTATGTCTACTTTGGAAGTGCATCGCCTGACACAGTCTGCGCAGGTGGTGCATGTGTACATGCTCTTCACCACGGATTCGTCGGCAGGTATCTCACCGGTCAGAAGACCGTAGGACAGGATTATCCTCCCTCTGGAAAGCTCTGAATCCCATCCTATTGCTTTGAAAGAGGGGCACACGCTTTTGCAGAACCCGCACATCGTGCATACGTTCACGGCGTCCCTTATCTTCTCCATCTTATCTGTCTCGAAATCACTCATGTCACTCTAACCTCGGTATAGTCACGCTTCCTTCCGCCAGAACCATCACTCTGGCATCAGGCTTCCATCTGAAGACCTCATCCATCGCATCCTTGAGGGAGCTGAATGGGGTCATGTTCGCTTTGGATATTATCTCCGGATCAAGATCGGAGACGACCCACAGGTCAGCCCATACGGCGACCTCCGCCATCTTCGCGGCCTTGTGGTACCCGAGCTTGTACTCCGTCCTCAGGTTCTCCAGGACCCTCGCCGGGTCCTTCGACAGTGACAGCTGCTTGAGGAACGTGTCGCCGCCGACGCCTTCCCTGCACTTGGAGACCATTATCAGCTTGCCCCCTTCCTTCAGTGCCCATTTCCCGTTGTCTATGGCCTTTTGCGACTGATACAGATCCACATCCATCGGATACGGGGCCACGGATATGACGGCGTCCGCCTTCTCCGGGATCGGTATCGAGAAGACCTCATTCGCCCACTCCACGGCTTTGGCGAACGCCCCGTTCAGATCGCCGGCGGCCACCCTGTATATGTTCTGGTGCCTGTCCAGTATCATCTGTATCGAGAATATCTCCTTCCCCTTCACGCTCTCCAGGGCATCCATCATGTCCTCATGGACGGGGTTCCCCTCCAGCACCAGGGACTGGGCCTCCTTGTTCATCGCCAGTTTGTGGTTGGCCTCTATCGTCTTGAAGGATGCCACACCCGGCAGGAAGGATTTCCTTCCCCCCGTATATCCTGCGAAATAGTGCGGTTCCACACTCGTTATTATCACCAGGCGGTCCGCCTCCACCGCTATCCTGTTGACCTCCATGGGGGTCCCGTTCTTGGACTTCCCCAGGTATGTGCACTCCGATGCCTTGGCATCGTGGGCTATTATCCTGTCCTTCAGGTGCTTGTAGTGCTTCCCGAAGACGAAATCGTACTCGTCGGGCGTCATATCCCTGTGCGCGCCTGTGGCCACCAGGAATCTGGCTTTGCTGAGGTCCATTCTTTTGTGGAGGGCGTCCAGGACCTTCGCCGTCGGAGTCGGCCTCGTCGCATCGTTGACTATGAAAACTACATCCTTGCCCCCTTCCAGGAAATCGGCCAGAGACCTGTAGCCTATGGGGTTGTCAATGGATTCGTTTATAACCTCGTCCGCAGGGCGGCATTTCACATCGGCGGGGTAGAAGGTCCCTATGAAATTCTCATCCGGGACCGTTACGGTCTGGCACCCGTCTTTGCCGTACTTGACGTTCATGATCATTTCGGTCCTCTCATTATCCGTAGTTTCGTATTTAGGCATATTGCACTTACGACAGAACATCTTTATTTACAAACAGGAGCATCGAATGGACATGTGCCCCAAGGATATGGACGAGCGAGCCATGATAAGGAAGGCTCTCAGCGTCGTCAGGCCCTGCCCCTTCTCTGTGGGCCCGGGGGACGACTCGGCCGTCGTGGAGATAGAGGGCGTGCCGGTGGTCATAGCCACGGACTCGGTCACCATAGAGAGGCACAAGCCCGGGGGCATGACCTTCGAGCAGTTCGGCTGGATGAGCGCGGCCGTCAATTTCAGCGACATAGCGAGCATGGGCGGCAGGCCCGTGGCCCTGACCTTGTCCCTCGGGATCCCGGACTCACTGGGGGAGCAGGAGATATGCGACATAATGAGCGGCGCCGACCAGTGCGCAGAGTTCTGCGGAGCCTACATAGTGGGCGGGGATACGAAGCCGGGCAACGGTTTCGTGTGCGGTACGGCGATAGGGGCCCTGGACGGCAGAAGGCCCATGACCAGAAGAGATGCCCTGCCCGGGGACCTGATCGCAGTCACCGGCCCCCTGGGGTCCCCTGCGGCGGGATATCACGCCATCATGAACGGGCTTAGCTTCCCGGATGCTGCCGATTCGCTCTTCATCCCCGTGCCCAGGACCAGGGAGGGCATCGCCCTTGCATCCACCGGTGCCGTCACTTCCTGCATAGACCTCTCTGACGGCCTGGCCACCGCTGCCCTCACCATATGCGAGTGCAGCCGTGTAGGGATGGACATAATGTCGGAGTTCCTGCCCAAAGGGGCGGACGTGGAGGACGTCTCCGAAGAGACAGGGGTTCCGGAGATGGATATGATGATGAATTTCGGCGGGGAGTACGAGCTGCTCTTCACCTTCAGCAAGGAGAAGCTGAACGCCCTGTACGAATCGGGCGTGAGCTTCTCGATAATAGGGGTTGTGACCTCAGGAAGGGAAGCCAGGCTCGTCTCGGACGAGGGCGCGAGGAGGTTGGAGTATGGCCGCTATTAGCCCGGTCAGAATAGAAGCAAGATACTACGAAAGAGCGGGGGACGTGTACGTCTGCGGCCTCTGCCCTCACAGATGCAGGATCGGCATAGGGAAGTACGGCAGATGCGGGGCAAGACGCGGAGACCCGGACTACCTTGTTGCTGACACATACGGAAGAGTCTCTTCGCTGTGCGTCGACCCTGTGGAGAAGAAGCCTCTGTACCACTACAAGCCGGGGAGCAGGATATTCTCAGTGGGCAGCGTCGGATGCAATATGACCTGCAAGCACTGCCAGAACTATTCCATATCCCAGTCTCCCGCAGGCCGCAAAAGGACCACGTACAAATCCCCGCAGGACCTGGCTGCCATGTGCAATCGGGAGAAGAGCAGCGGGATAGCCTTCACGTACAATGAGCCGACCATCTGGATCGAGTACATACAGGACACCATGCGCTGCGACCCGGAGCTGGACTGTGTGATCGTTACCAACGGCCTGATCTGCGAGGAGCCCATGCGGGACCTCTGCAAGATAGCTGATGCCATGAACATCGATGTAAAGGGATTCACCGATGAATTCTACATGAAGATATGCGGCGCCCACCTGAAGGATGTCCTCGATGCCATCAAGATAGCGCACGAAGAGGGGGTGCCCATTGAGATCACTTATCTGCTTATCCCGGGCCACAACGATTCACCGGAAGAGATAAAAGCCTTCGCAGAATGGATAGCGAAAGAGCTGTCCGTATATGTGCCAGTGCACTTCTCCAGATTCCATCCGGACAACGAGATGAACATGGTGCCCTGGACCTCGGGGGAATCCCTGGAGAAGGCCATGGATATAGCCGAGGGGGCGGGACTTCAGCACGTGTACATCGGGAACATAATATCTGATGACGGATCGGACACCTTCTGCCCCCAGTGCGGCAACGTCGTGATCAAGAGGACCGGATACCTCATCGACGTGGTGGGACTGGACGGGAACCGCTGCTCCTCCTGTAAAACCCGCCTCAATATCATAAGATGAACAAAGGATTACCGATTATAACCATGAAGAGGAAACCCGCCAGGATAGGTATCAGGAACGGTATCTTGGGTGTGACCCATATCCTGACCTCCCCGGCATCCCGGAGGCGCTGAAGAGCGGCGGGATCGTTAACGGCACCGTATGATGTGACCAGATTCCCGTCGATGTAATCCTGCATGGGCCATACCATGCGCTCCGGTACCTCTTCCAGGTCCATCCTGTAGCCGAAGAACATCGTGGGCCCGATATCCCTGCGCCGGATGTTCAATGCGGTGAAGTATACCAGCATTATGACGGCGGTCATGATCAGAGCGGCCATGAGGACGAACAGAGGGAATATGTACATCGCATCGTAGATCCCCAGGTCCGGCTTTATCAGAGGGACCGCGCCGAGATCCGGATAGCGCTGGAACACCATCCCCATGGCTATCAGACAGGCGGTATCCGCCCCTCCCTTCATCAGATCGGAGGAGTACAGAACATTCATCAGCACATAATTCAACAGGATCGGTACTGCTACCGCCCTGATGCACCATCCGGACATCAGTATCGGGACCAGGAACAGCAGGGCTATCCCGAGATGGATGAGATGCTGCTGCCGTGCACTCACCTCCCTATCGACCAGAATATCGAAGAGTATCAGGGCCATGCCGAGGACCACCATCAATCTGGCCCACAGATCGCACCCGCCGTAGAGTGCCACGAACACCATGCCGGCACCTCCTATCAGGGCCCAGTGCATCTCCGAGACCTCCCGCCGCCTCCAGTCGCTGACACAGGCGGAGGTCATGATCGCCGTGACAATGAGGACCTTGATCATGTCCGCGTGGATGTCCATACGCTGAGATTATGCTCAACTATATTTTTATGCTTTGTATGCCTTGACGAAAATCATGATGTCCAGCAGAAAAACGGCAACACTGTTCGCATTCTTTGCGGTGGCCGCTCTGCTGATGATACCGCTTGCAGCCGATAACAGTCCGGGAGAATGGGCGGATGCGGGCGATGTGACTCTGACCACCCCGAGTCACGACATCTCCTTGGGTGCGGGGGACACCGACGTCTTCGACCTGATCCTTGTCAACAAGACCGCCGACCCTTATGAGGTCACCCTCAAGGTGTCCGGGTCCGATGGCCTCTTTGCCCATTTCGATGACGGAAGGTCTGCGATAAGCGTCTTTCTGGAACGTAACGGGAGCAGGGTCGTGCCCCTGACCCTGGAAGCGAGCAAGTACGCAGCCTCCGGCAGCAGGGACCTGCAGATATCCATGGTCTGCACCAACACCGAGAGCGGTATCAAAAGCACCGCTTCTTTGACCTTCCCTGTTGATATCTCCTCTCAACTGGCATCAGATGACCAGTTCAACAAGATACTGGGGGAGTTCGATAACCCTCTCCCGTACCCTCTGAATACGCCAGTATTCACCGCGATCATATCTTTCCTTCTTTGGATGGGCATCTCCCTCCTGATAATGGGCGCGATATTCATCATCGTGAGGGAATTCTTCTCTAAGGATAACAAGAAGAGATTCGACCAGATCAGGATAAACGTTTCCTGGCTTGTGTTCCTGGCCATCGTCACCTATGGGATATCCGGTGCTCTGAGCATCGGGGGAGTGGATGCCTATTACATCGCCCTGTCACTGAGCATCGCCTCCATAGTCTACATCATACTGGGGGCGATAATAACCTGGCGCGTCTACAAGATAGCCATCCCCCTGCTCTTCTCCAGGATGAACGAGGAGATAGGAACGGTGGACACTGCGCTGGTGCCCCTCTTCAACATGCTGGGGAAGATCACCATAGCCAGTGTGTCATTTGCAGCCATACTTGCTGCCTTGGGGTTCAACCTGGTTGCCATACTCACCGGGGCAGGAATACTCGGTCTGGCTCTCTCATTGGGGGCTCAGAACAGCCTTAACCAGTTCTTCAGCGGCATGACCCTTCTCATAACCCGCCCCTTCAGGGAGGGGGATCTTGTGAAGATGAAGGAGCACACCGCAATACTGAGGATCAAGAGGATCGGGCTGATGAGCACAACATTCCACAGCTGGGAGAATGAGGAGATCATAGTGATGCCCAACAGCGTCGTTGCATCAACCGTCATAACGAACATGACCAGCAAGAACCGCGCCTACCGCATACTGATATTGGTGGGCGTAGCCCACGGAACGGATCTGGAACTTGCCATGAGGCTTATGAGGGAGGTCGCTTATGAGCATCCGAACATCATAAAGGACGGTACCTTCGATACACCGGACACCCGTGTGATCGAGTTTGCCGAATTCGATGTTAGGCTGCGCCTGACCGCATACGTTGACAATGTGGAGAACTTCGGGAGCATCTCGGCACAGATACGCCTTGCGATATACGACAAGTTCCTGGAGAACGACATAAAGCTGTCCGTGCCCGAGATGGAGGTTCACATCTCCTGATGTCGCTGTTCGCTGCGAACTTCTTCAAACAGACTTCGATTTTATAAGTATTTATATACATTAATTGCGGTCAGCGGTGTCGGGACTACGAAATCAGAAACCGGTGATAAATTGATAGATAATCTCGACAAACGCATAATAGACATCCTCAGAAAGGATTCAAGATGTCCTTTCGTGGACATAGCACAGCAGATCGGTGTATCGGAAGGCACCGTCAGAAGCAGGGTCCACAGGATGATGTCCGAGGGCACGATCAAAGGCTTCACTATAAAGACCAGCTCCAAGAATGTGAAGGCCCTGGTCGAGATATGCATCGACGTCAACACCGATTCCCAGGAGATAGCTGATAAGCTTATCCAATATGACGGGATAAATGAGGTCTTCGAGGTCACCGGGGACCAAGACCTCATAGCCATAGTGGATGTGGAGTCCTCTCAGCGTCTCAACGACATAATCGAGAGCGTGAGACGCAACGATAATATAATCAGCACGCGAACGCGGCTGATACTTAAGGAGCATTACGGAGAATAAATATGTTCGAAGGTGTGGCGACGGCACTGATCACGCCGTTCACAAAGAGCGGAGAGGTCGACGAAGAATGCCTCAGGCGCATAGTCCGGTTCCAGGAAGAGAACGGCGTGAGCACTCTGGTACCATGCGGTTCCACCGGGGAATCAGCTACGCTCAGCCATGAGGAGCACATAAAGGTCATAAAGATAGTTATCGACGAGGTCAAGCACGCCCAGGTCCTGGCCGGTGCGGGCAGCAACTCAACCTCGGAAGCTGTTTATCTGAGCAGGACGGCGGCGGATCTGGGAGCCGACGGCATACTCTCCATATCCCCCTACTGCAACAAGCCCACTCAGGAGGGCATATTCCAGCACTATAAGGTCGTCAGCGAGTCCGTTGATGTGCCCATCGTGATATACAATGTCCCGGGAAGGACAGCCAGCAACATAACCGCAGAGACCAGCGTGAGGATCGCGAGGGAACTCCCCGGAGTCGTCGGGATAAAGGAGGCCAGCGGCAACCTGATCCAGATCGGCAAGATACTTGCGAAGAAGCCGAAGGACTTCGAGGTCCTCTCCGGAGATGATGCCCAGACCTTCCCCATAATAGCCATGGGGGGCTGCGGAGTGATATCCGTGGCCGCGAACTGCTGTCCCAATACGGTGTGCCAGATGATGGATCTGTGCCTGAGGGAGAAATTCATTGACGCTTCTGCGATACACTATCGCATGCTCCCCCTCTTCACCGACCTTTTCCTGGAATCGAATCCGATACCGATAAAGTATGTCATGAAGCGCCTGGGCTTCGGCAACGGAGAGCTCAGGCTGCCCCTGACCTACATATCCGAGCACGGAGCCGCCGTGCTCGACTCGGACATAGAGGATCTGGGACTTATCTGAGGGGGCGAGCGTTTTGATCACGAAGGTTGTCGTCGGCGGCGCCACGGGTAAACTGGGACGTATGGTCTGCGACATGATCGCGGCATCAGAGGATCTCAGACTCACGGGTGCCACCGTATCCGAGAACGGCGGAAACATAGGAAGGGAGATCTCCGGGGGGATCGTGGCCTCCGGGCCGATGACCCTGAAGAAGCTCCTGGAGGATGCGGACGTCTACGTGGACCTCACAACCCCTTCCGCAGCCAGCGCGACGGTGGCATCCGTCCCCGGGACCGGAACGAATCTGGTTCTCGGCACGACCGCCGTGGACGCTGCGACGATGGAGGCCGTGACCGCGGCTGTCAGGGAGCACGGCACGTCAGCCGTCGTGTCCGCCAACTTCGCTGTCGGGATCAATGTCTTCCTGAAGGTGTGCGAGATCCTCGCCGGATACCTGCCCGAGTATGATGTGGAGATCATAGAGGCTCACCACTCATCGAAGAAGGACTCTCCATCAGGTACCGCCAAAGAGGCGCTCAGAAGGCTTCAGGCGGTGACAGGCATAGAGAAGACCTCCTGCGGAAGGGAGGGGATCTCCGAATCCGGGGGCAGGGAGATAGGGGTGCATTCCGTAAGGGCGGGCGGCATAGTGGGAGACCACACGGTGCTTTTCGGCAACAGCAACGAGGTCATCGAACTGACCAACAGAGCGATATCCAGGGAAGCTTTGGCATCCGGCTGCCTCAGGACCATAAGATGGGTTGCCGGTAGGAAGGACGGTAAAGTACACAGCATGAGCGAGGTGCTCGGCCTATGATCGTAACAATAATGAAGTTTGGAGGGACCAGCGTCGGCTCCGCCGAGGCTCTGAAGAGAGTGGCGAAGATAATAATCGAGAAGGACGGAGGTAAGGTCGTGGTGGTCTCCGCCATGTCCGGGATAACCAATTTCCTCATCGGTACCATGGAGAACGGGTTCAAGGACCCGGAGGGAGCGGCCAAGCTGTTCTACGACAGGCACATGGACGTCGCTGAGAAGCTGTTCGAGGGAAAGGCCCTCGAATCCTACAAGAAGGACCTCAACGAGCGCCTCGGTCTGATGAAGAGGCTCATGCTCGACGGGGAAGCCCAGAAGGACCCCTATTTCGAAGACCTGTTCATATCCCAGGGAGAGAGATTCTCCAGCCTCACTCTGGCTCATCTGATCAGAACCATGGGGTTCGAGTCTGTTGCGCTTACGTCGGAGGAAGCGGGCATATTCGCGGAGGGCAGGCCCCTTAACGGCACCGCAGACCTGGATAAGACCTCTCTGAAGATCAACATGGTCGTCAAACCTATGCTGCAGAACGGGATCATACCCGTGATATCCGGCTATTACGGTGTTACCGACAACGGAAAGGTCCTGACCTTCGGAAGGGGAGGCTCAGATTATGCGGCGGCAGCGATAGGCAACGCCATGAATGCCAGCTCGGTGGAGATCTGGACTGATGTCAACGGATTCATGAGCGCTGACCCCCGGGTGGTGCCCAACGCCAAGACGATAAAGGAGATGAACTACAGCGAAGCGGGAGAGCTGGCATATTTCGGCGCCAAGGTCCTCCACCCCAGGACCATAGAGCCTGTGAGAAGGAAGCATATCCCCCTTTGGATAAAGAACTCATACGACCCGTCCAACTGCGGAACGGTGATACACAATCTGAGCAGGCATTCCGACAATAAGCTGCTGAAGAGCGTTGCGATGAAGGTGGACCTCTCCATAATAACGGTATCCGCGGCGGACATAGCCTACAGGCCCATAATCGTCGCCAGGATCGTGGAGAAATTGGCGGATGCGGGTGTCGCGGTATATGCCATATCCACATCGCTTTCCACGATAGCGTTCCTGATCCACAATCTGGACGTGAAGCAGACGCTGAAGAACCTCAACCTCCTGGACTCCAAGGACATAGAGCGCATAGATGTGAAGAGCAATGTTGCCCTTGTTTGCGCCGTCGGCGACAGCTTATTGTCCTATCAGGGCTTCTCCGGGGACGTCTTCGGTGCGGTGAAGGAGGTGGGGGCCAACGTGGAGATGATCTCAGAGGGGGCATCCGACGTTTCCCTCAACTTCGTGGTACCCACGGACTCCGTCACTGACGTGGTCAAGGTCCTGCACCAGAAGTTCATAGTGGGAGAGGGGATCTGATGATCAGGGAGTACGAGGGGAAGGACGGCATCATGCTGATAGACGGCATCGCCGCGACGGAGATAGCGGAGGAGTTCGGAACCCCCGTCTACGTGACGGAGGAGAAGAGGATAAGAGAGAACTACCGAAGGATCCACGGGGCCTTCTCCAAGTACATGGACACCAGAGTCAACTACGCCTGCAAGGCCAATACGAATCTTGCGGTCCTGCGCATCCTGGAACAGGAGGGCAGCTGCATAGACGCCGTTTCCATAGGGGAGGTGCTGTCCTGCATCAGGGCCGGTTTCTCTCCCGACCGGATACTCTATACCGGCGTCAATGTCAGCAACGGGGAGCTGAGGGCCCTGGTGGATGCGGGCTGCATGATAAACATAGACTCCGAATCTGAACTGGAGAGGCTCGCCAAGATATCCACGGACGTCAAAATCTCTTTCAGGATCACGCCCGGGGTGGCATCCGGCCACGGCGCCAAGGTCATGACCGGGGGCAAGGGGTCCAAATTCGGGATACCCATCAAGAGGACGATACCCGCATACAAGAGGGCCAAGGACCTCGGTTTCGACATAAAGGGGATACACGCCCATACCGGGTCCGGCGGAGAGGGGATAGAACCGTTCACGGATGTGGCAGAGATCCTCTCCGATCTCACCAATGAGATCAGGGACAAAGCGGGCATAGATCTGGAATTCATAGACATAGGCGGCGGCGTGGGGGTCCCTTACAGGCTGCAGGAGGAGGAAACGGACGTAGAGGAGATGGCCAACCTCGTCACCGAGATAATACAGGAGGAGACGGATGTCAAGACCGTCGTCATAGAGCCGGGAAGATATATCGTCGCAGACTCCACGGTTCTACTGACCCGATGCGTGGACGTCAAGGATGCGGAGACGAAGAGGTACATAGGCGTCGACGCGGGATTCAATACGCTGGTCAGACCCGCGTTCTATGATTCATACCACGCGGTGGCCATGGCGAATAAGTTCAACAAGGCATGCAGCGGGAAGTATGACATAGTAGGCCCCATATGCGAAAGCGGGGATTATCTGGCACACGACCGCATCATGCCGGACCCGGAGGAGGGGGACCTTGTGGCAGTGTTCACAGCCGGAGCGTACGGGTTCTCCATGTCCAGCGAATACAACTCCAGGCCCAGGTGCGCTGAGGTCCTGGTAAGCAACGGGAAGGCATGCCTGATCAGGAAGGCAGAGGAGACGGAAGACCTCTGGCGCAATCAGATCATACCGGAAGGACTGAGAAGATGAAATTTTGGAAATATCATGGTACCGGGAACGACTTCGTGATAGTCGACGGGATAAACGAATCCGTGCGCATAGACCCGGAGAAGGTAGCACGCGGATGCAAGCGAAGATTCGGGATCGGGGCGGACGGATTCCTTTACCTTCTCCCCGGCATGAAGGGGGCCGACGTTTCCATGCGCATAATAAACTCTGACGGCAGCGAGGCCGAGATGTGCGGGAACGGCATAAGGTGCCTTGCCAAGTACGTATCCGATTTCGGGATCGTCAAAAAGGACGAATTCACAGTCAACACCCTGGCCGGGAACAAGAGGATAGTCGTGGAAAAGGGGAGTGACGGGAAGGTATCCAGCGTCTCCGTGGGATTGGGCGCTGCATCCCTGGAGGTTGCGGCCGTTCCCATGACCTACAACGCAGGGCCGAGATTCGTCAATCAGTCGATAAAATTCGGAGACACCGAGATAAAGGGGACCGCCATAAGCATGGGCAATCCCCATTTCGTAACATTCACTAACCTGAGCGGCGAGGCAGTGAAGAGCCTGGGTCCCGTGATAGGTTCCGACCCGAGGTTCCCTCAGAAGGTGAACGTGGGGTTCGCCACGGTCACCAATAAGGGTATCGACCTGCGCGTCTACGAGAGGGGCGCGGGGTGGACCATGGCCTGCGGGACCGGTGCGGGCGCCGCTGCCGTGGCAGCCTGCCTGAACGGACTGGTGCCCTACGATGCGCCGATAGACGTTAATCTCCTGGGCGGCACGCTGAAGATAACGGTGGCCAAGGATTTGAGCTCCGTCACCATGAAGGGCCCTGCGGTCCTCGTGTTCGACGGATTCTGGAGGGAATAAGATGGAATACGAGTTCGCAGAAAGACTGAAAGCACTGCCGCCGTACCTCTTCGTGATGCTGGATGAGATGACGGCAAAGAAGAGGGCCCAGGGCATAGATATCATAGATTTCGGGATAGGGGACCCGGACCTTCCGACCCCCCGGCCCATAATAGAGGCTCTGCAGAGAGAGGTCGCGAAGCCGGAGAACCACAATTACTCCTCCAGCGCCGGGGAGAGATCCCTGCGCACAGCGGTTGCGGACTGGTACAAGGTCCGGTTCGGCGTTGACGTGGACCCGGACAAGGAGGTCTGTGTCACCATAGGATCGAAAGAGGGGATATTCAACATAGCCCAGTCCTTCGTGAATGACGGGGAGACGATAATAGCCCCGAGCCCGGGATATCCCGTTTACTCGGCGGCGGCCACCATATTCAACAACGCGGAATGCGTGAAGGTGCCGCTGCGCCCGGAGAAGGATTGGCTGCTGGACCCTGCCGACTGCCCGGAAGGGGCCAGGATGCTGTACGCCAATTATCCGAATAACCCCACCGGCGCAACCTGCGATGCGAAATACCTGAAAAAGCTGCAGGACTGGTGCGTGGAGAACGGCACGATCTTCTGCTACGACAATGCGTACTCGGAGATGTGCTTCGACGGCTACATGGCACCTTCCGCGCTTGAGGCGGGCAAGGACTGCATAGAGTTCGGGTCCTTCTCCAAGACATTCAACATGACAGGCTACAGGCTCGGCTACGCTGTCGGGAATAAGGACCTGATCGCCGGCCTCAAGAAATGCAAAGGTCAGATAGATTCCGGAGCCCCCAAGTTCATCCAGAAGGCAGGCGTCGCTGCCCTTGGTCTCTACAAGGACGGCAATCTGCCTGATGCGGTCAAAGCGAATATGGACATCTACGCAGAGAGGAGGAAGGTCCTTGTGGACGGCCTCAGGAGCCTGGGATACAGGGTGAACATGCCCAAGGCGACTTTCTATGTCTGGTTCGACTGCGGGATGCCTTCCATGAAGTTCACGGAGAAGATGCTGGATCTGGGCATCGTGGCGACCCCGGGAGTAGGCTTCGGCAAATCCGCCGAAGGATATGTCCGCATGACCGTCACTCAGCCCAAGGAGCGCATAGCCGAGGCCATAGAGCGCATGAGGAAGGGCTCGATCTAAACCTTCACCTTATCGAAGGAATATTTCAAAGCCTCCACCACAGGCAGCTCCTGACCCAGGAGGAATGCCTCGAGGGCTCCCCCTCCCGTGCTGACATAGGAGAACCTGTCGGTGAGATCCAGCTTATCCGCCGCTCCCACCGTGTGCCCTCCGCCTATGACGGACTGCCCGCCGGAGTCGATCATGGCTTCCATGAGGGCCTTGGTTCCCGCGTCGAAGCCTTCCTTCTCATACATGCCCGCAGGGCCCGACATGAGGGTGGTCCTGGATGTTGCTATGACCTTGGCGAACTTCGCTATCGAGGCGTCGCCTATGTCCAGGGAGGGGACGTCATTCGGCATGTCCCCTATGAGGACATTCTGACGCTTCCCGTTCCTCTCCACAGCCACATCCGTCGGGAGAAGTATCCTGTGCCCGTACTTCGACATGACATCCCTCGCCTTCTGCATATTCTCCGGGGTAAGCTCCTCCTTTATGGGAGCGGAGGAAGCTTCACCTATGTCCACTCCGCGGGCCTTCAGGAAGGCTATGCCTGCAAGTCCTGCCAGTATGACCGTGTCGGCTATCCCGCTGCCCAGAACATGGTCCACCATGCTCGCGGCATCGTCGATCTTGGCACCCCCCAATATGAACACGGAGGGGCGCCTCGGAACATCGAATATCGCACTCAGGGCGTACAGCTCCTTGGCCATCAGCCTGCCTGAGGCCGAGGGCACCCTGGGCTGAAATCCTACCAGAGAGCACTGGCTCCTGTGGGCGGCTGCGAAAGCGTCATTGACATAGAAATCTATCTGGGGCGCAAGCGCGCTGACTATCTCCGACCGGGAGTGCTCCATCATGCTGAGCTCCTTCGATTCGGAGTCTATCTCCCTTACGTTCCCCAACAGAAGCACTGTCCCGGGCTTCGTATCGGATATGGCCTTCCGGGCCGTATCGCCGATTATATCGTTCACATACCTTACCGGTGCGTTAAGGTGCCTGGACAGCCTTTCAGAGTGCTGATCCAGGGGCGTGAAGTCCCACTTACCCTTTCGGCTCTGATGTGCCAGCACTATGACTTTGGCTCTCTTGCCCATCAGCTCGCGAACAGTGGGGACGATCCTCCTTATCCTAGAATCGTTTATTATCTCCAGAGTGGACCGGTCCAGAGGGCAGTTTATGTCCACCCTCAGAAGTACGGTCTTGTCTCTGACGTTGAAATCCTCCAGTGTGTAGATGCCTTTCATCCTCAGCACCTTTCGATGCCCATGGCGGCATCGGTCTTCGCCATGGACTTGGCCGGGTCCTTCTCCATCTTGCACATAGACCTTATGCAGTCTATATTCTCAGGTATGACGTCGCTCTCCTGATGAACGGCCTGATAGAAGTACAGGGTGTTGCCGACTGCTTTGATACCGTCCTCCCACAGGACTATCTCGAACATGTCATTGCGGGACCTGCCCATCTCCCTGGCCTCTTCCATTATCTGGGCCGTGGATTTGATCCCTGAGGAGCTCTTCACGAGCTTCACGCGGGGCGTCTTGCGCAGCATCTCTATGACCTCCTCGGTCTTCGGCTCACTGTTGAGCTCCATCGCCACAGTGTGAACGTGCATCAGGGTCGTAGGGACCTTGACCGCCATCGTGTGTATGTTGACCCAGGGCATCACGCTCTGAACATCGGGTCCGTGGTGGGTCGGCAGCTTTACAACGGGCTCAATGGCGTTTATGGGCCCGGATTTGCTGTCGTAGGGGTCTGCGGAACGCCTTATGAGCGTAACATAGGAATTCTTTATCCCGTACTTCTTGTCGATAGGGTAGAACGTCCTGAGAAGTCCCGTGGTGTTGCAAGAAACCACGCGGGAGAACTGCGCTCCCCAGGACTCCTTGTAATTGGCGCCCGCGTTGAACGATATCCCGGTGAGGCTGTGATCCTCGCCGCCCTGCCATATGGCCTTGATGCCTGCCTCGGCGAATTCCGCTTTGTACTTATCCGCAAGGCCTCCCGGAGTGCAGTCAACGATTATGTCCGCCTTGCCGTAAAGTTCCTTTATGGTCCCGGCGACCTTTATGCCGGCCGCCTTGAACGCCGGGATGCTCTCTTCTGGCACATACAGAGGGTAACCTTTCCTCACGGCGTCCTGCGCCTCATATGACGGCCTGGTCTTCGTCACACCGACTATCTCCATATCGTCCTGCTGGTTGACTGCTGTTGCCACTCTTTTGCCGATCGTTCCGTATCCGTTTACTCCTACCTTCGTTTTCATGGAGCTCACCCACACCTGCGCGATTATTGGTGTTCCGATAGAATAAACTTGCTCGGTACCATTGAGTATATCGATGTCCTTCAAAGGCCGTGTCCGCGGCGACATCTGACATTCTGAAGGTCAGGGCGGTCAGATGTCCCAGTATTTGGAAAGGTATTCTTTGGCCTTGCGGACGGCCTTCCTGCCGCTGCCCTGCTCGCAGCGATCTTCGTTGTACTCCGCCTTTATGGTCCTGCCCTCTATCATAGCCAGAACACCCGCTACGACCTCTGCCGTAGCCCGGAGATGGTAACCTCCCTCCAGAACGAAGGCTATCCTTCCTTCGGATATGTCGAACAGACGTCTGCAGAGTTCCACGTAACCGTCGGTGTTCATCTGCATATGGGCGTTTGGCTCGCAGTAATGGGCATCCACTCCCAAGCTGACGACTATGAGCTCCGGCTCGTACTTCTTAACGATAGGTATTATTATCTCGTCCATGGCCGCCAGGAAGGTACGGTTCCCCGCACCGGCCGGTATCGGTATATTGACGTTGTATCTGGAGCCTTTCCCCTCGCCGGTCCTTTCCACATAGCCCGAATCCCAATAGAAGTCCGCCTCATGGGTCGATATCACGAAAACATCGTCAGTATCGTAGAATATCTCCTCTGTCCCGTTCCCGTGATGGGCATCGAGATCGATCACGGCGGTCCTCTTCCCTGCCGCCGCAACGGCAACGGCAACGTTATTGAAGTAGCAGAATCCGCCGATGCGGTTCCTGCCTGCGTGGTGGCCCGGGGGCCGCGTGAGTGCCACGGACGGCTCGCCGCCCGCCGCGATCTCGACCGCTTTTACAGCCACGGCGGCGGATATCTTGGCCAGCTCGTAGGTGTTCTCATGTATGAACGTATCCGGGTCAACGGGATAATCGCCTCCCATCCTCACCCTTTCCACGTGCTCCTCCGTATGCACTCGGAGAAGGGCTTCGTCAGGCAGACTGTCAGGGCCCACCACATTCTTCCAGAGACCTTCTTTCTCCAGCTTCTTCCTCAGGGTCTTGAGCCTCAGAGGAGACTCGGGATGGTCGGGCCATTGACTGTGCTCCAATAACTTTTCACTGTAAACTATGGCCATTGGTGCGTCTTTGGATGGGAAGGTAGCAGTTGTTATTAAACCCTATCACGTAATTCCATCGAAAAGGTGAGACACCATGAAAGGCTCTAGAGCACTGCTGAAGATGCTTGAGGACAGAGGCGTCGGTACTATTTTCGGATACCCGGGAGGTACCGTCATACCGATCTACAACGAAATGTTGGATTCCTCCATCAGGCATGTACTGGTGCGCCACGAGCAGTGCGCGGCTCATATGGCCGACGGGTATTCAAGGGCCTCGGGGAAGACCGGGGTCTGCCTCGCCACAAGCGGCCCGGGGACGACCAACCTTGTCACCGGCGTCGGAACCGCATTCGCCGATTCCGTGCCCATGATGGTCCTTACGGGCCAGGTCGCCACGGGCAACCTCGGCATGGGGGCATTCCAGGAGGTTGATGCGTTCAGCCTCATGATGCCCGTCACGAAATACAATTACAGGGTCCTGGATCTGGATCTGCTTCCCGGCGTCATAAGCGAAGGGTGGAAGGTCACCAGGCTCGGAAGGCCGGGTCCGGTCCACGTCGACCTCCCCGTCGATGCGATGAACTCCCAGATAGACGAGTCGCTGCTGACCCGGACGCGGGAGCCCAGACCTGTTCAGATAGACACGTCCGGCATACCCACCGCGATCCGGTGGATAAAGGAGGCGAAGAGACCAATCATCCTTGCGGGAGGAGGCATAATAGGCTCTGATTCGTCCGAGGACATGGTCAGGCTCGCCGAGAGGATCGGCGCCGGGGTTCTGACCCCTCTCATGGGAATGGGCAGCATACCGTATGACCACCCTCTCGCCATGGGCGCCCTTGGCATGCACGGGAGACGCTCCGCCCTGAGCGCTATGAAGGAGGCGGACCTCATAATAGCCGCAGGCACCAAGTTCTCCGACAGGACCTACAGTCCGCACACCCGCCCGGGCAACGGATCCAGAGTCATACACATAGATCTGGACAGCACGGAGTTCAACAAGCATGGCCTGACATCCGTCAACATAAAGGCTGATGTCGGGGATGTCCTGAGGACCTTCCTCTGCAATCTCGAGGGCTTCACCCCCGACCCCGCATGGATGATGAGACTGAATTCCTTCAAGTCAAAGTGCTGCTGCGACTTCGATTACGACGGCGTCCCGATAAAACCGCAGAAGGTCATGCATGAGATCAACAAGCTGATCGATGATGATACCATCGTCACAACCGACGTCGGCCAGAATCAGATGTGGGCCATGCACTGCCTGAACATCAAAAGACCCAGGCAGATGATATCCTCGGGAGGCTTCGGTACCATGGGCTTCGGTCTTCCGTCTGCGATAGGCGCCAAGGCGGCATGCCCGGACAAGAAGGTCCTGACCGTCACCGGTGACGGGGGCCTACTCATGGTCGTCCAGGAGCTGGCCACGGCCATACAGGAGGATCTCCCTGTGACGATATGCCTGATGAACAACGGATGGCTGGGCATGGTCAGGCAGTGGCAGAAGCTTTTCTGGAGCAAAAGATACTCCGCGACAAAGCTCTACGACTCCAACCCGGACTTCGTCAAGCTTGCCGAGGCTTTCGGCGCCAACGGGATAAGGATCGAAAGACCCAGTGAGATAGGCGATGCCCTCAAGAGAAGCATGAACAGCGGGGAGACCTGCCTGATAGACATCCACATCGACCCCGAGGAGGATGTTCTTCCAATGCTGCCCCCCGACCCGGCCATTCCCATGGTCAAAGGCCGGTGCCCCTACTGAGGACGTTATCCTTATACCCAAGGAAGGGATAGCCCAAAGCTAAGGAGAAGCGCAACGATGAAGATCTATCACGATGCGGATGTTGATTTAGGTATACTCAGTGGGAAGAAGATAGCCGTTCTCGGATACGGAGCGCAGGGGAGGGCCCAGGCCCTCTGCTTCCACGATTCCGGCCTGGATGTCACGGTAGGCGCCAGGAAGAACGGCAAATCCTGGAACAGGGTGAAGGAGGACGGCCTCAAGGTCGCCGAGATACCGGATGCCGTGAAGGGGGCAGATGTCGTTATGATGCTTCTCCCGGACGAGGTCCAGCCTGACATATACAAAGAGATGGTCAAGCCCAACCTCAAAGCGGGTGCGGCCCTGGAATTCGCCCACGGATTCGCGATAACGTATGAGCTCATAGTCCCGCCCGATAATGTGGACGTCATCATGATGGCCCCTAAGGCCCCGGGCGACATGGAGAGGCTCATGTTCCTCGAGGGCTTCGGCGTACCTGCCCTGGTGTGCGTTCACCAGGACGTCACCGGTAACGCCAAGAAAATAGCTCTGGCACTTGCGAAGGGCCTTGGATCGACCAGGGCCGGAGTGTTCGAGACCACCTTCGACAATGAGACCAAGACCGACCTGTTCGGAGAACAGGCGGTCCTCTGCGGCGGCCTGACTGCCATGATCAAGGCCGGGTTCGACACCCTGGTGGATGCGGGATACCCGCCCGAGATGGCATATTTCGAGGTCCTCCACGAAACGAAGCTCATAGTCGACCTGATCAACATGGGCGGCTTCGAGCATATGTGGTACGTGGTATCCAACACCGCCGAGTACGGCGGCCTGACCAGAAGGGACAGGGTCATAACCGAGGAGTCGAAGAAGGGCATGGAATCCATTCTGGATGACATAGAGTCCGGTAAATTCAAGGATGAATGGCGCGCTGAATGGAAGGCGGGCCTCAAGAATCTCAAGAAGATGGAGAAGGACGAATCCGATCTCCAGCTCGAGGTCGTAGGCAGGGACATAAGAAAGCTCTTCGAAAGGAAGAAGAAAGCGTGAACGCGGTAACCTTCCGGACCAGGATCGGGGAATACAGGGGAGAGCTGACGAAGTCAGCCTTCACTGATGCCTTATGGCTCTCCCTCCCCGTATCCTCAACCATAAATATGCTGGGCTCCGAGATATACTTCGAGGTGCCCACTGAGTCAGAAGCGGATGGGAAGGCGGTGACCATCCTTGACAAAGGGGACATAGCGTTCTGGCCCGAGGCCGGTGCCATATGCCTCTTCTTTGGGCCAACCCCCCTCAGCGGCAGGGACGGAAGGCCTGTCTCCCCTTATCCCGTTATCAAGATAGGCAGGCTCGTCGGAGAGATCGACTCCCTGGCTGATGTCGGGGACCGCACCAAGATAGTAGTGGAAGCGGCCTTCTGATCATCTTATGATGGTGACGTTCCTATCGAAATCCGTTAGCCTGCGGCATCCGTTCTCTGTGACCAGCACGGTATCCTCTATCCTTATCCCGCCCACACCGCTTATGTATACCCCGGGCTCGGCGGAGACGACGTTGCCCGCTTTCAGTACATTCTCCGATCTGGGGGACAGGCTTATGGGCTCGTGGACATCCATTCCGATCCCGTGGCCGAAGGAGTGTATGAACATTCCCCTGAACTCCGAGGCCTCTATTACGTCTCTGGCCGCCGCATCGGGTTCTTTCGCCTGCACGCCGTCCTTTATCGCCTCTATGCCTGCACGTTGGGCCTCCAGGACCACCTCATAAGCCCTGAGCAGCCTCGGATCCGGATCCCCCAGGAACACTGTCCTGGTAAGGTCCGAGCAGTACATGTTCCTCTTGGCACCGAAATCGAAAAGAGCCACATCCCCTTTCTTCAGGCGGTAGCCCGTGGGTCTGTGGTGGGGCTCGGCGGATGCGGGACCGAAGGCAGCTATGGTCTCGAACGCATTGCCGGACGCGCCCAGCTCCCTCATCCTCGAATCCATTCGTGCCGCGGCCTCCTCCTCGGAAATCTTCTCACGCAGCATCCCGGGGATCTCCGAGGCGACCTTCGAGGATATCGCGCATGCGGCCTCTATCCTGGAGATCTCCTCCCTGTCCTTGACGGACCTGACCTCCCCCAGGGCCGGGGATATGTTGCTGATCTCCGCGCCTTCGCCCATTTTCGATATGTAAGCGAACATCGAATGGACTGTGCTGTCGAAGGGGATGCCTATGCGTCCGGCACTTCCGATGGCCTTCTTGACGGCATCGTCCCTTTCCCTGCCCGTGGAATAGACCGTGACCTCCCCCCGGGACCTCTTGGCGGCCTCCTCCTCCAACTTGCTCACTATCACATGCAAGCCCCGGTCACGGGAGACGACCGCGAAGGACCCCTCAAATGTGCCAGAGTCCAAACCTGTGAGATACCAGAATGCTGAGTCAAGGAAGGGCTCTGTGCCGTTCGAGATCACCACGGCATCCGTCCCGGCCGCTTCGATAAGCCTCTCGGCTCGGGTGGGTTCCATACCGACTTCAACGCTAAGCCGTATGAAATATCTTTGCAGGTCTCAGATGCCTATCCACTCATTCCTTATTATCCGTTTGAGCGCGGATATTGCGGACAGGGAAGCGAGATATGAGGTCCTCGGATTGTCAGGAGATGGCACATTGAATGTCTGGCACTCTGCCCTTCCGAAGGCCCCGCTGATGATCAGATCGTGATTGTTGCTCTTGACGTCCGGATCCAGTATTATGGTCACCGTCGTCCTGTCGAATCCTACTCCCAGAAGACTGACCGTGGCTGCCACGTTGATGTTCCTGGGGAATATCTGAACGGCTTCCCTTGCCGTACCGCTATAGAGAACGGTCCTCTCGGTGATCTTGTTGGTATCTATGCCTTTCTTCTCAAGATACTCTATGTTGGCAAGGGCCTTGGGATTCTTCGTGGACCTGAGCTCCACGGTTGTGAGCTCGTCCATGGATGCGGATCTGAGAGCATCCGTACCGGTCAGTGCGCCGGACGGTATGAATATGCGGGAACCGCTGTTCTTGGCCCTTTCGAAGATCTGATTCCTGAACTCGTCATCCACAAGAGCTCCCACGGACATCACCATGACGTCAACGCCGCGGCCTACGGACTTTGTCAATATGTCCTTGGCCGCATTCTGAGAGGCGGCCTCTATCACCAGGTCACAATGGTAGAGCTCGTCCTCCACGGTATCCACCGTCACGGCTTTCTTAAGCTGGCCCGCCAGGCTCTCTGAGAGATTCTTGTTCAGATCTATCAGGTAGATCCTCTTTACCTCGGCCATCTCATCGGCCGCTTTGGCCAATCTCGACCCGATTACGCCGCAGCCCACAATCGTGATGCGCATGGTACGTGGACTAGTGATTGAGATTATTAATCATTCGCCTTGTTCGCACAGATAACTGATTTATCCTATCCCGAGAATGGCAGTGCATGAGGTACGAGCTGCTGGAGCACACCGCGGATGCCATGGTGAAATGCTACGGGAAGGATCTGGAGGAATGTTTCGGCAATGCTGCTTACGCTATGTACGACCAGATGCTGGATGCTTCCTCGGTCAGACCTTCCTCCGAGATCCGACTGACCTCTTCCGGGGAGGATACCAGAGAGCGCCTGTTCTCCTTCCTCTCAGAGTTGATATACATCACCGATGTCAAAGGATTGGTGTTCTCCGAGTTCGAGGTGTCCTTCGACGGCAACGAGGTCATATGCACGGCCGCGGGCGAGCCCTTGGATGCCGCGAGGCACAGACCCCGTGCGGAAGTGAAGGCCGTGACATACCACATGATGTCCGTGGACGAGGGCGAGCCCTCTGTCACTGTGGTTTTCGACCTGTGACGTTTGAAATACAACCACGGCAATAGCCGTTTCCATGCTGAAACTGGGTTGGTTCTCCACGGGCAGGGGGTCCGGTTCCCGTAACCTTCTGAAGGCCGTGATGGATAAGAAGGAGCAGGGGGAACTGGACGTCGAGATATCCTTCGTATTCTGCAACTGGGACAACAAGGAGGAACCGAATCCGAGGAAAGAGCAGCGGGAGATGTTCTTCCGAATGGTCCGAGAGTACGGGATACCTCTCCTGACAATATCCTGGAAGACGTTCAGGCCGGACCTCTGGGATGCTGATCCGAAGGCCTGGAGGGACGAGTACGGGAAAGAGCTGAGGAAGGCAGTGTCACCCTACGGCTTCGACATCGGGGTATTGGCGGGGTACATGCTGTGGGTCGATGACGAGACCTGCGAGACCCACGACCTGCTTAACCTGCACCCGGCTCTGCCGGACGGCCCCAAGGGCACTTGGCAGGAGGTCATATGGAAGCTGATAAGGGAGAACGCCGGGGAGCAGGGCGCGATGATACATATTTGCACACCTGACTGGGACCGGGGAGCGGCCCTCACATACTGCAGATTCCCCATACGGGGCGGGGATTATGACAGGCTGTGGTCCGACCTGAACGAGAAGCTGAAGCATAAGACCCTGGATGAGATCATAGCGGACGAGGGGACAGGGGAGCCCCTGTTCAAAAGGATCAGAGAGGACGGGGCAAAAAGGGAGCTTCCTCTGATCGTCAGCACCATCTCCCGTTTCGCGGACGGGACAGTGTCCATGAGGGATAAGCGCCTGTACGCCAACGGAAAAATGCTTAAAGAGCCCTTTGACCTCTCAGACGATGTGAATTCATCCGTGCGGGGTATCTGAATGGAATACAATCCTATGGAGGAGATGGGTTTCTCCCAGGACAAGCAATTCGTCTGCGGGAACCTGGGCTTCATCTCCGCCAACAACAACGCCAGAAGGATGTGCGCCAGGCTTATCAGGAACGGCGGGCGGCTTTTCGATGTGATATCCAGGTACGACGATCTCGTCAACTACGCCCTGAACAGGGAAGAGGTCCATTTCGGCAGCACGATGAAGATGATCCTGCCCTTCCTGAACGCGTTCGGGGCCACTGATCACTGGGCATACGGATTCTCCAAAGAGGACCTTGAGATATTCCCCGGTGCGGACAGGGCTATAAGATACATCGGGAACCTGCTGCCGGCCTACATCAACACCTGCAGCTACGAGCACCACATGATGGCCGTCTGCGATGCCATAGGCTTTCCCATAGGGAATGTCAGCTGCACACAGGCGTCCTTCGATGCCGTGAGGGTCAACAAAGCGGAGGCCAGGGAACTGAAGAGCGTATCCGGCATGATCGCGGGCCTTAAGCTTCCGGATGCATCGAGCTCCCTGGAGAAGGCGGTCAGCCTCGGAGAGGAGGACACCGCCATAATCAACACCCTCGACTCGTTCTTCCTGGAACGGCTTCCGGATATGGAGTTGGCCGAGACCCTGAAGCCCGTTGGCGTCATGGGACAGAATGAGAAGGCGTACGTCCTCCTGGAGATCAGGCGCAGGACCGACATAGAATTCAGCGATACCGTTTACGTGGGCGGCGACTCCTCTGACGGCCAGGCCATGGACCTCGTCAGGGACAACAGCGGCCTGTCCATATCATTCAACGGGGACGAGCGCGCGGTGAGGAGCTGCAATATCGCCGTGACGGGCAACGACGCCACTGCCGTGGCTGTTCTGACCTCTGAGTTCTACAACGAAGGGATCGAGGCCGTGTTCGATCTTGTGGAGAACTGGGACAGAGCTAAGCTCAAGAAGTATCCCTGCACCGATGCGTACCTGAGGGATGCGATGCTCAAAGCGAGCCCCAGGGGTCTGCCTTCCGTACGTAAGGTCGACCGCAGGAACGTGAATGATATCGCGAGGGAGAGCGCTGCCTTCCGGAAGAAGGTATTGAGGTAATGGTGCTCATGCCGGGATTCGAACCCGGGTGTCGGCCTCGAAAGGGCCGAATGATTGGCCGCTACACTACATGAGCCGTACAGTCGTGATAGATGCTCTTTTAAAAAAGGTTGTGGTGCGCGGACCGCATATCCGCGCACCGGGAGCTCACTGACCGCGCTCAGCCATCCTGATGCCGCTGAGCTTCTCGATCTCGTCCTTGTTTATCCCCACCATCGCCTCGCCCAGATCCTCTGACACTTTGGCAATGACCTCGGGGCTATCGTAGTTGGCGACCGCCTTCACGATGGCCTCAGCCCTTTTCGCGGGGTTGCCGGACCTGAATATCCCGGAACCGACGAATACTCCTTCCGCGCCCAACTGCATCATCAGCGCAGCATCGGCAGGGGTGGCGACCCCTCCGGCAGCGAAATTGACTACCGGCAGCTTGCCTGTCCTGTGTATCTCCCGTAGAAGCTCCGCCGGCACGGACAGCCTCTTGGCCTCTTCGTAGATCTCGTCCTCCCTCAGGGACGCCACGTGCCTTATCTCCGCATTGACCGTACGCATGTGGTAGACCGCCTGGACTATGTCCCCGGTACCGGCCTCGCCTTTGGTCCTGATCATGGACGCCCCCTCGGAAACCCTCCTCAGTGCCTCGCCCAGATTCCTGGCGCCGCAGACGAAGGGCGTCCTGAACTGCTTCTTGTCTATGTGATGGATATCGTCCGCAGGAGAGAGCACCTCGCTCTCGTCAATGTAATCGATGCCTATGGCCTCCAGGATCTGGGCCTCCACGAAATGACCTATGCGGCATTTCGCCATGACCGGTATCGATACCGAATCCGCTATCCTCTTGATCATCAGGGGATCGCTCATCCTCGATACGCCGCCGGATGCGCGTATGTCCGCAGGTACCCTTTCCAGTGCCATTACGGCGCAGGCCCCTGCCTTCTCGGCTATGAGCGCCTGCTCCGGGGTCGTAACATCCATTATGACTCCGCCTCTGAATGTCTGTGCCAGATCCGCGTTGGATTTATTTTTCTTGTTTTTCATGCTAGCACCCCCCTGGATGCCTGCCTTTGATGGCGAACGGTACCTACGTTGCGAGATGTACTTAAACCCGATGCCTTCCCGCTTATAAACCGCGGTTATCCATGTAACACTTATATACCGCCAAATGTTCGGATGCCGCAGAGGAAGCCCAATTGAGCCCCAGAGAAGAACCTATGGAAAGCAATGAGGAGGACGTATCACGTGTACGTCTGCCGAACATAAAAGAAGGAGAGATGTTCGGAATAGCTGACCAGCTGCTCGGGGCCTCGAAGATACGCATAATGTGCGAGGACGGGGTCTCCAGGATCGGCCGCATCCCGGGAAAGATCAAGAAAAGGATGTGGATCAGAGAGGGCGACCTGGTGATAGTCGCGATTTGGGATTTCCAACCGGACAAATGCGACGTAAGATTCCGATACACGAGGACTCAGGCCGTGAACCTGAGCAAGAGGAACAGGATCCCCAAGAACCTGGATATTTTCTAAGGTGGTCCCGTGACATCCTATGAGGAGGTCTACGCTTATCTGGAGCGCAGAGTAGATGCGCTGAAGACAGACAAGAGCGGAGACGAGAGAAGCACACTGGCAGAGGTCTTCGATGCCCAGACCCTGATGACCATCTACGACTTCATGACCTCCGGTGTGATAGAGCACATAGGATTCCCGATATCCACGGGGAAGGAGGGCAACGTATTCTACGCCGAGGACCCGGACGGCGAGCCGATGGCCCTGAAGATATTCAGGACCTCCACTTCCACTTTCAAAAGGATCAACAAATACATTGAAGGGGACCCCAGATTCGGCGATATAAAAGGCAATCGCAGGAAGCTGATCTATGCCTGGACCAGGAAGGAGTACAGCAACCTCAACAGGTACTGGGATGCGGGCATCCCCGTCCCGGAGCCCTTCGCTTTCAAGAAGAACTGCCTGATCATGGAGTACATAGGCGACGAGAACTCCCCTGCCCCCCAGCTGAAGAACTGCGTGCTGGAGGAACCTGACGAGACTTACGATGAGGTCATATCCTTCGCGATAGACGGATTCAGGGACGCCCGCCTGGTACATGGGGACCTGAGCGAGTACAATGTGCTCATGTTCGAAGGGGAGCCGGTGCTCATAGATTGCGGCCAGGCCGTCACATCAGATCATTTCAACGCCAAGGAATTCCTTAGGCGGGACATAGAGAACGTTAACCGCTTCTTCAAGAACAGGGGCGCAGATATCATAAGCGTCGACGTTATAATGGAGGAGGCCCTGAGCAAGGACAGTGATGACGAATGAGACCGGTTAGGATCCCCCAGGACAGAGTTGGCGTGGCCATAGGTGCAGAGGGCCAGACGAAGGCGATGCTCCAGAGGATGTGCGGTATGAGGATCGACATCGACAAAGAGGGCAACGTCATGGTCCATGATGAGGCGAAGGATGCGGATCCGCTTCTGGCTCTCAAGGTGTGCGATGTCATCAGAGCCATAGGAAGAGGCTTCAGCCCGGAGAGGGCATGCAGGCTCTTCAAGGACGACGAGTACCTGGAGGTCATAGACCTCAAACAGGTGATCGGCACGAAGACCAACCAGCTTAACCGCGTCAGGGGCCGCCTGATAGGCACTGACGGCAAGACCCGCAGGATCATCGAGGACCTTACGGGCGTTCACATGACGGTTTACGGCAACACGGTCGCCCTGATCGGGGACTCGGTAAGCCTGCCGGTCGCCAAAGAGGCCGTGGAGATGATCATAAACGGAAGCGAGCATGCGACCGTGTACCACTTCTTAGAATCCCAAAGACCCAGACTCAGGATCTCGGAGCTGGGGTTCGACCTCTGAGGGAATGCATATGGATGATTTCACATTCGATACCGATATTGCTGCCAAGGCAGCGGAGAAGGGACTCTGCGATCACTGCCTGGGAAGGCTGTTCGGGAAGTCCGGCAAAGGGATGACGAACGATGCCAGGGGAAGGATCATAAGGGACAGCCTGGCACTCGGTGCCCCGGAGGGGTGCTCCCTGTGCGATGATGTCTTCGACCTCCTGGACCGCTTCGCCGAGAGCGTCGCCGAGAGCGTCAACTCCGTGGAGAGCGATAACTTCCTCGTCGGGTGCCGTGTGGACCCTGCCATAACCGAGGCGGAGAAGGCCCTGTGGAAGGAGCTGGGGATCGAAGGGGAGTCCATAAAGACGGAGCTGAACAGGGAGATCGGGAAGATCGCCCTGCCCATGATAAACCGCCCTGTGGAATTCAAGAACCCTCAGGTTGTGGCCTGCATAGACACCAGGTTCGCGGACGTGGAGCTGGATATGGCTCCGCTTTTCATATACGGAAGATACAACAAGCTCAGCAGGGAGATCCCGCAGACGATATGGCCGTGCAGAGCCTGCAAGGGCAAGGGATGTGCCAGATGCAACGAGACGGGGAAGATGTACCAGACGTCTGTTCAGGAGATCATCGGAGACATAGCCCTCAGGATGGCGGATGGGAAGGAGCACTTCTTCCACGGCATGGGAAGGGAGGATATAGACGCCCTCATGCTGGGGGACGGGAGGCCCTTCGTCCTTGAGATCAGCCAGCCGAAGAAAAGGGACATAGACCTGGACGAGCTGGAGCTGAGGGCGAACGAGTCCGACCTGGCCCATTACAGGGACCTTTCCTTCACCGACAGGGAAGCGGTCAAAAAGACCAAGCTGGCAACTCCCACAAAGGTCTACAGGGCACGTGTCAGGGCAGATGGTAAAGTTAATAAAGAGCAAGTGGTTGGGGTAGCACTGTCGTTCAGGGACGTCTATGTTGACCAGAGGACTCCTCGGAGGGTTGAGCACAGACGTGCCGACCTGATCCGCAAGAGGAAGATCCTGTGGGTCGAGGCAGAGATGGCTGATGACGGCACATTCGACCTGACCCTCGAGACGGAATCCGGGACCTATGTCAAGGAATTCGTCTCCGGAGATGACGGAAGAAGCATACCCAGCTTCTCCGAGGCGTTAGGCGTGAGATGCGCCGTGGAAGCTTTGGACGTCATAGCGATAAACGATCAAGAGGAACCGAAATGAAAGCGACAAAAGGAACGAGGACCAAGACCCGCAACCTGCTCCGCAAGAAGCCCAGAGCGCGCGGTCTTTCCCCGATAACCAAGGCTATGCAGGTCTTCGACGAAGGCGACAAGGTCAACATAGTCATAGATCCCAGCGTCCACAAGGGCATGCCCTTCTCCAGATTCCACGGCCTTACCGGCACGGTCATAGGAAGAAGAGGCGCAGCTTTCGAGGTCAGGGTAAAGGACGGCAACAAGGACAAGATCGTAGTTGCACGCCCGGAGCACCTGGTCAGGAATGTCTGAGGTGAATAAGATGGCAGAGGAATACATCAGCACAGTCGAGGTCAAGGAGCTCCTTACCAAGGCCGGCAACGAAAGAGGCGAGCTGAACAACGCTCAGAGAGCCGCCCTGATGCAGTCCGAAGCCACCGCAAGGCTCTCGGTGGAGGACACCAAGGCCCTGATAGCCGAGCTCGAAGAGCTGGACTTCATAACCGATTTCATAAAATACAAGATTGCCGACATACTTCCGAAGTATCCTGAAGACGTTCGTGCCATTTTCTCCAAAGAGAGGATCAACCTCGAGGCCGACGACGTCAATAAAATAATTGAAATAGTCGGGAAGCACCTCTAAGGTTGCTCTCTACGAACATTGGGGGGATTGTCCTTTGGAAGAATACGCATACATTTTGGATTATATGCCGCAGGGTTTACCCGGTACCAGCTACGCTAGGAGAAGCCCGATCTGCTATGCGGTGGGAGAGGACGAGTTCAAGCTTTTCGAGCTTGTGCCGAAGGAAGGCGCCAAGATAGCCATAGAGGACAGGGTGTACATAGGCAAGGACGGCAAGCTGCGCAACGAGATAGACCATGTCAAGAGACGTGTCTCGTACAAGGACCTGACCGGAACTGCCCAGACCGAATTGGATTACATAGTGCAGAACCTGGTGAAGAAAAACGAGGCCAGGTACGTTAAATTCTTCAATGAGGCAGGTCCCATCAACATCAAGAAGCACCTTCTGGAGGAGCTGCCCGGAATGGGCAAGAAGACCCTGGAGGACTTCCTCAAGGAAAGAAGACTGGGCAAGTTCACAAGCTTCGAGGACATAACGAAGAGAGTGCCCATCCTGAAGGCTCCCGAGAAGCTCATCAAAGAGCGCATAATGCTGGAGATATCCGACGACGAAAGACGGCGGTATATCTTCATCTCCAAATGAAAGGAAAGGATACGGGACGGCTTATCGCCGAGACCGGTGTGAAGCCCAAGAAGAGCAAGGGACAGAACTTCCTCACGGACGACAGGGTGGCCGAGAGGCAGGTGGACTGCGCCGGCATATCCGAGAGCGACCGGGTTCTTGAGGTGGGGCCGGGCCTCGGCATCCTTACAAGCAGACTTTCTTCAAGATCTGGGGATGTCACATGCATAGAGCTTGATGCCTCCCTGGCAGATCACGTGGCCGCCACATTCCCGTCCGTGAGGCTGATACGGGGGGATGCCGTGAAGGTCCCCTTCCCCAGATTCGATGTCTTCGTCAGCAATCTTCCGTACAGCGTTTCGACCCCGATAATATTCAAGCTCCTGGAGCATGACTTCAGAAAGGCCATCGTGATGGTGCAGAAGGAATTCGCCGAGCGCATGGTGGCCGAGACCGGCAGCAGAGACTATTCCAGACTGACGGTCAATCTCTTCTACAAAGCCGACTGCAGGATACTCGAGACTGTTCCGGCATCCAGATTCAAACCGAAACCAAAGGTGGATTCCGCCATAGTGGAGATCGTTCCCCGCCCCGCCCCCTTCGAGGTCCTCGATGAGAAGACGTTCCTGAAGGTGACCGAGATAACATTCAACCACAGGAGGAAGAAGATCTCCACCTCCCTGAGGGCTGCCGGGATGATCCCTCCCGGCGTTGCAGAAGGGGACATACCTTTCCTGAACGAGCGCATAGAAACGCTGACTCCCCATGAGATAGCAGCGTTGGCGAACAGCATATTCCGCCTGTGGCACGTCGAAGACAGTATCGTAGCCGACGAAGAAGCGCCCCCTCAGTGAATCCCGCTGCATCCTGGGAAAGATATAACATAATAATGCCATTCTCGGACGATAGTATGCAGATAGGGATAGTGGGCAAGCCCAACGTGGGAAAATCAACATTCTTCAGCGCCGCGACGATGGCATCGGTGGAGATAGCGAACTATCCTTTCACCACTATAGCGGCGAACAGGGGAGTCGGTTATGTAAGGGCCCCCTGCCCGTGCAAAGAGCTGGGCGTCAAATGCAATCCCCGGAACTCCGGATGCATAAACGGCACCAGGATGATCCCGGTTGAACTGCTGGATGTGGCGGGCCTGGTGCCGGATGCCTGGCAGGGAAAGGGTCTCGGGAATCAGTTCCTGGATGATCTGAGGCAGGCGGATGCTCTGATCAATGTCATAGATGTGAGCGGGTCCACCAACATAGAGGGCGTTCCCGGAAAACCCGGGGATCACGACCCCAGAGAGGACGTGGTGTTCCTGGCCAAGGAGATAGAGATGTGGATAAAGAGCATACTCGAGAGCGGTTTCTCCAAAATGGCCAGAACTGCGAAGATGACAGGTGCGAAGCCTGAGGAGATCCTCCACGAGAGGCTTGCCGGGCTTAAGATGACGGAGGCGCAGATCAAGTCCGCCGTAAAAGAGGTGGAGCCTCCGGCCGACCCCATGAAATGGGATGACAATACATTGCTGGCACTTTCAAAGGAGATAAGAGAGGCCACCAAGCCCCTAATTGTTGCGATGAACAAAGCCGATATAGCCCCCCAAGGCAACGCCGATCTTGTCAGAGCTGTCGCCAAGGATGCTGTCCCCACCATGGCGGAGACGGAACTGGCACTCAAGAAGGCCGCGGCCGCGGGCATAATTGCTTATGTCCAGGGGGACGAGAGCTTCGTGATCAAGGATGAGGCGAAGCTCAACGATGCCCAAAGGAAAGCCCTCGAATACATGAGGAGGAACATGGGAAGATACGGCGGTACAGGCGTCCAGGAGTGTCTGGAGAAGGCTGCATTCAAAACCCTGGACCTGATCGTCGTCTATCCTGTGGAGGACGAAACGCACTACACGGATCATTCCGGGAGCGTTCTCCCGGATGCATTCCTCATACCCAGGGGGTCCACCGCCAAGGATATGGCGTATAAGGTCCACACGGACCTCGGGGATAAATTCATAAGAGCTGTGAACGCGAGAACCAAGAGAACCGTCGGAGCCGATTACATACTCCAGGACGGGGATGTCATAAGGATCGTGGCGAACAAATGAGCGAAACTCTCGACCTCCGGATATTGACCGCATCATACATGCAGGACGGCAATGAGCCGGTGGTCGAGCTTTTCGGAAGGTCCGGGGACGGCAGATCGGTCACCGTTCTGGCATACGGCACCAGACCCTATCTCTTCGTCGTAGAGCCGGACCCTGGTCTGGCCGAGTCCTTGAGAAAGGACAAGGATGTTCTCTCCGTAGAAGGGGACAATCTGTACATCGACGGTGCTGTGCGCAACGTGATAAAGATCACAATAACCTACCCCTGGCTCATGTCGGATTTCAAATCCAGGATACAGAAGAAGTACCGTATTCTGGCCGGAGATATCCCGTTCCACCACCGGTTCTTCTACGATAAGGATATGGGATCCTGCATAAGAGTGACCGGGGAGGTCGTGGAGAAGGACTACTTCACGGACGTCGTTCTGAGGATGGAGTCCTTCGAGAACATAGAGCCCTTCGACCCCGGGCTGAGAGTTCTCTCTTTCGACATAGAGAACAGCGTCCTCCACGATTACATATTCACGATATGCTCGGTTATCTGGGAGAATGGCACCATAAGGGGGTGCGAGCCCATAGTCGGAGCCGAGAAGGACATGATCAAAGGCTTCGCGGATCTTATAAGGAAAGAGGACCCGGACGTGATAACCGGGTACAATATAGAGAACTATGACATCAAGAAGATAGTGGAGAGGGCCACCGTCCACAAGATGCAGGATGAGCTTAAATGGGGGAGGGACGGCAGCACCCCCCGCATCATCGGCGGAAGGTACTGGCGCGTTAAGGGCCGAATGGTGGTCGATGCATGGTGGGCCGCCAAGAGGGAGCTCAGGCCGAAACAGGAAACACTGAACGCGGTTGCCATGCAGGTCTTGGGCGAGATGAAGATCGACGTGGACCCGAAGTACATGGATACCGAATGGGCCAATGACCGGGAGCATGTGATAGAGTACTGCACCAAGGATGCGGAGCTGTCCCTGCGCATACTGCTGGAAGTCGACACCCTGAGAAAAGGACTGGACCTTGCTGCGGTGTCGAAGCTGCCTGTGGACGATGTGCTTACGTCTGGGACATCCACTCTCGTGGACTCGATACTCATAAGGGCGGCGGACAGGGAGAAGATCGGCGTCCCCATGAACGGCAACAGGACCAGAGGGGAGCAGATCGAGGGAGGGTACGTTCATGCGATCAAGCCGGGGCTGTACCACTGGGTCTGTGTCCTTGATTTCAAATCGATGTATCCTTCCCTCATAATATCGAAGAACATCTGCTTCACCACGCTCTCCAAGGACGGGGAGATCGTGAGCCCCAACGGGGTAAGGTATCTTTCCAAGGAAAGAAGGATGGGCCTGCTTCCCAGGATCCTCAAGGAACTGATGGAGGAGAGGGACCGGATAAAAACAGAGATGAAGGGTGCTACCGATACGAAGGAGGAGCATTACCTGGACGGCCTCCAGGCAGCTGTGAAGATCCTCATGAACACCTTCTACGGCGTGTTCGCATCATCATTCTACAGATTCACCGACAAGAGCATCGGGTCCTCCATAACCGCATTCGCCAGGAACAACGTGAAGAGCATAATCAGCACCCTTACGGAAGAGGGCGACTCGATAATCTACTCTGATACGGACTCCATCTTCGTCCAGTCCCCTGCAGAGGATCTCGAGGGCTCCGTGGGGTACGGCAAAGGACTGGCGGATCGCTTCTCCAAGGAAGAGGAGACGCTGGTATTCGAGAAGATCCTCGAGCCCCTGTTCACCCATGGCAAGAAGAAGAGATACGTGGGCAGAGTGGTGTGGCCGAAATGGGAGGATGAGCTCCTGGTAAGAGGGTACGAGATAAGGAGGTCCGACTCCTTCAATCTTCAATCCGACCTTCTTATGGACCTATTCGAGAAGATCCTCGAGGAGAAGAACGAGGAGGCCGTGGCCATAGTCCGGGATACGATAAGAAGGGTCATGAGCGGCCTGGTGCCCGCTTCGGATCTCGTGATATCCAGAACATGCAAGGGCCTGGACGCATACCAGAACCCTGACAGCATGGCCAATGTGCAGGCGGCCGCCAAGATGGTGAAGATGGGATACGACTTCATACCCGGCATGAAGGTCTCCTGGATAGTCACGGATTCCAAAACGACACCGCAAACGGTGGAGCCGTACATAAGCGGCAAGGAGTTCGGGCATATGCCAGATTACAAGTACTACGCCGAGAGGCTTGCATCCACAGCATCCCGTGTCACCGAGGTATTCGGATGGGATGAGAAGGACCTGCTAATGGGAAGCCAGCAATCCACCCTCTTCGACGGCGGATTCGATACCCCTGCCCGCAAAGAGGAAAAGCTCGAGGTCCCGCCCAAGAAGAAGGCGACGACGAAGGGCTCCAAGCTGTCCGATTTCTTCTGAGTCACATCTCGAAGAATCCTGTGAGACCCAGGATGCCCAGGACCATGGTGCCCATGCACAGTATCCTGCCGAAGGAAGCGGCAGGCCCCGTGTCCTTAGTGATCGCCAATCCGACTATCCCCCAAAGTATGAGAGTGAGATTCAACACGAAGGGATCGACGTCGAATGGCAAAGAGCCGAGAACGAAGAGCACGCCTACTGCGATCCCCATCGCACCCAAGACCAAGCTTGCGACTCCCGGAGGTCCTGTATTCTCATTCTGAACCGCGGGCTTTTCCTGATACGCCCCGGGCGAGGTCACAGAAGAGCCGCAATTGGGACAGTGATCGCTGCCGTCTGGCACATGGCTCCCGCAAAAAATGCATTCCGCCATGGGTAACGCAATCAAAATCTGCGTATAAATATCCCTCTTCCCTGCCAGGGATCACGGCGCTGACCGCCGATGGTCCTGATGCTTGCTCCGGAATCACGGGAAAGGATCTTCGGCATCGGGCCCTCAATAGCCATACAGGCTCATGAGGATGATCGCACCTAATATCCAGCTCACCACGGACACCAATATCGCAAGGACCGACAGCACGAAACCCGTGTTCCTATGGCCGACGCTCCCTTTACTGGACAACACGATTCCGATCACACCGAGTATCAATCCGATTATGGGAACGAACAGACCGAGCAGGATTCCCAGTATACCGAGCACTATGGCCGCGGGGTTCATATCGCCGCTGTCGCTTCTGACAGGGTCGAATTTGACGGACTCCCCATTCCTCACGCCGCATTTGGGGCAGAATTCGGTTCCGTCCTCCATCTGGCTTCCGCAGCTGACACAATATCTCATGTAATGCTCAGGCGCATATGATTTTAAAAAGCCTGTCATGGTCTCTCATGTTGTATCTTTAAATACAGGCCCATCATTCAAGACGATGCGGAACTTAGATTCCGACGGAGATGTGCCCCACAAAGGTGAATCCGGAATAGGTGATGCTTAATGGCAACCCAGAACAACAATAACGAAGAGAAGGCTCCCGCACCTCGCGGTAAGAGCATGTACTCCTACATAGCGGATGCGTGGAAAAGCCCGTCCCAGACCTATATAGGGGACCTGAACAAACAGAGAAGGATCATCTGGAGGCGGGAGGAGAACTTCTGTCGCATAGAGAAACCCACCAGGCTCGACAGGGCAAGAGCCCTCGGCTACAAGGCCAAGCAGGGATACGTCCTCGTAAGGGGCAGGGTCAAGAAGGGATCCTTCGGTAAGAGGCAGATCAAATCCGGAAGGAGAGCCAAGAGAAAGGGTATCCTGAAGATGACCGGCGGTAAGAACTTCCAGAGGGTCATCGAGGAGAGAACGCAGGCAAGATACCCCAACCTGGAGGTTCTGAACTCCTATTGGGTAGGAGAGAACGGGCAGTACATATGGTACGAGGTCATACTCGTCGACTGGAGCCATCCCGTCATACAGGCCGACCCCAAGATCAACTGGATCTGCTACAGCAAGCACAAGGGCCGCCCCTACCGCGGACTGACTTCCGCAGGTGTGAGAGGCCGCGGTCTCCGCAACAAGGGGAAGGGCGCCGAGAAGGTCAGGCCTTCCATCAAAGCCAAAGGAAGAAGGGGCAAGTAAGCCCCTTCTGCCTTCTTTCCAAACCTATTACCCCGGGCTTCCGGGGCTATTCAAAATTTTCCTTCTGTGACTGATACCATACGGGCCGATACCTCTGCATCGTCCATCCCTATGGTGGGAAAGTAGACAGGGATGCGGCACTCCGCCGAGGAAGATATGTCATCCGCGACGGAGGATCCCAGAACGATGCCCATGACGTCGTCCCTTTTCTCCGCCTCGGACATTTCCGCGATCCTCAGGCCCGGGTCATAGTTCCTCAGAAGGTCGGAGTCCTCTGTCACGAGGGCCTTGCATCCTCTCTTCATCATCAGCCATGCCGACAGCAGGCCGCGGTCGTCACGGGTATTGGCGATGACCTTGCCCTGCGTACCGAGAGGCAGTCCTCCCGGGCCGTTTGTGTAGGTGTCGAATATGAACGCCCCGGAATCCCTGACCTCTATGTAGAACTCCTTATCGGGCCGCGTCAGATCCACCCTTATGCCGCGGTCCTTGTTGGCCTCGTATATCGCAGACCCGGCCTCCCTCCCGACGTCAGTGCTGGTGTAAGGGTGTGAACCTTCCCTTCTGGCACGTACCGCGAATGAGCTCCCGTCCGGGAGCCTTCCCCTGGAATACAGCTCCGCAGCAGCGCATATGTCCTCCATCGCTGACGAGCTGTGCTCCGCAACCGATACGGATGCGATGCCGAAGACCCTTGTGACTGCCCTGACAACCCCCTCCGGGTCCTCTGTATCCAGATACATCCTGGCACCGGCCTGTGACACCAGGGCCTCAACTCTGTCATATGCGAGCATGGACAGGACGTTCTCCTTCAGCCTGGCCTCGAATCTTTTCCTGACCGGGGCGCTCTTGAGGCCTATCTCGCAATATCTAACCAATACTGTGACCACGGGAGCCTCTATACTCTGGGACATAATCTATTTTTCCACACCAGATAAGTTTATATGAAGACCGTTATTGCTTTCATAGTGGATCCGTTGCTCCTTCTCGGCCTTGTGATCTTGGGCATAGTCGCAGGCATATTGGGTGCCCTTCTCGGAGTGGGCGGAGGCATAATCTTCATACCTGTGCTGACGATCGTCTACGGTCTGACGCCCGTGTCCGCAGCGGCCCTCAGTCTTGTCGGCATCATCGCCATATCCTCATGGGGATCCGCCATCTATCTGAACAAGGGCGTTCCGAATATCCGGATCGGGCTCATGCTCGAGATCGGGGGAGTCACGGGTGCGATAATCGGTGCCATGGTCGCCGTGTACCTTGAGGACTGGATACTGATGGCTGTGTTCTCCGTGGTGATGATCTTCAGTGCTTACCGCATGATAAGGAACGGAGGCAGCGAGAACATCCCGGAGAATGGGGACGGGGAGTTCGAGTACAACGATCTGAAGTGCGGGGAAACCGTATGCTACGATGTGGAGCACAAGACCGGGGGAACGATCGGCTCCATGTTCGCCGGGATGATATCCAGCCTGACAGGTGTCGGAGGCGGGGTGATCAAGGTTCCCATCATGAACATATACATGAAGATGCCGATCAAGGCGGCGGCAGCCACCAGCAGCTATTCTCTGGGAATAACCGCCTTCAGCGGTGCGGTCGTCTATCTTATCCACGGTTCGGTGCCTCTTGGGATGGCCGCATTCCTGATCATCGGGTCCGTCATCGGTGCTGAGGCGGGAACAAGGATATCGGCCCGCATCGATGCTTCCTCCCTCAAGAAGTACTTCTCCTTGCTGCTGATGGCCTCTGCGGTCCTGATGCTTCTTCATGCGGGAGGTTACGTATGAACCTCTTGGATAGCATAGCCAAGACCCTCAGGTTGTGCGTCATCCTGAGTGTCGCGATCGCGGTCATCGGCCTCATGGCCGGGTATACCGGGTCCCCTTACGGAGAAGGTCTGACGTGGCTTGCAGTTCTGATCCTCATACTGTCCCCATTTGCAGGGGTCGTCGCCGCCACGATATCCCTGGCATATGGAAAGGACCGCAAATGGGCAGCTTTCGGGGTATTGCTCATCATAGTCTCACTGATCGGCATGGCAGTTGCCCTGATACAGTGAGCTTATGATATACTAAAATAGAACGGAAACGTTCCTTATTGCATGTTCAGCTCTGAATCTGTAACTCTGAAAGTGGCGGGAATGACCTGCGGCCACTGCGAGGCCAGGGTCGTTAAGGCCGTATCATCCGTCGAAGGCGTGAAATCCTGTAAGGCCAGCAGCTCCAAGGGCACAGTGGTCGTGAAAGGTAACCTGACAAACGACACTGTGGAGAAGATCAGGGCCGCCATAACCGAGGCCGGGTATTCGGTCACGGAATGAGGATATGGCCAAGATCTCCTTCAAGGTCACAGGGATGACCTGTGCTGCATGCTCAGCGGCAGTAGAGCGTGGGCTTAGGGATCTGGCGGGCACTTCCGAGATATCCGTCAATCTGGCAACAGGAAGGACGGTGGTGGAGTACGACCCTGAGGTGCTGTCTCCTCAGGAAATATTCGATACTGTTGAATCGAAGGGCTACGGCATATCATCCGGAGATGATGACTCCGAAAGAGAAGAGAGAGCTGTCAGGGTCCTGCGAAACGACCTGATACTGTCAGCTGTCTTCGCCATACCCCTTTTCATAATATCCATGGGCCCTATGCTGGGCCTCAACCTCGATTTCCTGATAGGGACCGACCCGCAGGTGCACGCAATACTGCAGCTGGTACTTTGCATACCGTGCCTGTACGCAGGCAGGCGATTCTTCATCAACGGGTTCACGAACATAATACGTCTGAACCCGAACATGGATTCCCTGGTGGCATTGGGGACGTCGGCCTCCTTCATATTCAGCCTCTTCATAACTTACCAGGTATTCACCCAGGGGGCTCACGCCCACTTCTATTACGAATCTGCTGCGATGATCATCACCCTGATCCTCTTCGGAAACTATCTGGAGTCCGGGTCCAGGAAAAGAGTGGGGGATGCTGTCAGGAAGCTCATGACCCTGTCCCCTGACACCGCCACTGTGCTGGTGGACGGCAAGGAATATGAGGTACCGAAGGCCAGTCTTGTCGTCGGGGATGTCTTGATCGTGAGACCGGGTGGAAGATTCCCTGCCGACGGAACCGTTATCTCCGGAACCAGTGCCGTGGACGAGTCCATGCTCACGGGGGAGAGCGTCCCTGCGGACAAGACGGAGGGCAGCTCCGTTTACGAGGGTACGGTGAACATGAACGGCCGCCTGGAGGTCTCAGTGGTGCATACCGGCGATGACACCGTGCTATCCCACATAGTGGAGATGGTGGAGGATGCGCAGAGCACCAAAGCGCCCATAGCCCGCATAGCTGACACTGTGGTCCGTTACTTCGTGCCTGCGGTCATATCGATAGCCGTGATCTCGGCACTCATCTGGCTCATATCGGGCAAGAGCCTTGAGTTCTCCGTTACCGTGCTTGTGTCCGTGCTTGTCATCGCATGCCCTTGCGCACTTGGACTGGCGACGCCTCTGGCGATAATAGTCGGAACCACGCGCGGCGCGGACATGGGAATATTATTCAAGAACGCAGAGGCTCTTCAGACCGCAGCAGGTATAGATGTTGTTGTCTTTGATAAGACTGGCACATTGACTGAGGGAAGGCCCGTTGTCACCGATCTGGTGCCCTTGATCGAGAGAGACACCATGCTGCGGATCTCGGCCTCCGCCGAATACGGATCGGAGCATCCCGTCGGCAGGGCCGTCGTCGAATACGCAGAGGGCGAGGGGATGCAGATATCGGGTCCCGAATCCTTCGAGGCTCTGGTGGGCAGCGGCCTCAGAGCCTCGGTGGACGGTTCTGAGGTCCTCATCGGCAACAGGAGCCTCATGGACGATAACGGGATAGACGTCTCCCGCCTGGAGGAGGGATTCTCCAAGCTATCGGGGGAGGGCAAGACCGTGATGTATGTCGCGTCCGGGGGCGCCCTCAACGGGATCATAGCTGTCTCGGACAGGATAAGGGAGTCGAGCAGAGAGGCTGTCGCATCCCTTGAATCCATGGGCATCGGATCTGTCATGATAACCGGTGACAGCGAGGCCACCGCCCGCGCTATAGCGGCCCAGGCGGGAATAGATGAGGTGATGGCGCATATGATGCCGTGGCAGAAGGTGGAGGGCGTCTCCGCTCTGCAGGAGAGCGGACGCAGGGTGGCCATGGTGGGGGACGGGATAAACGATGCACCGGCCCTCGTGAAGAGCGATCTGGGTATCGCCATCGGGTCCGGCACTGACATAGCCATGGAGTCCGCGGATGTGGTGATAATGAGCAACGATGTCCGCAGCGTTCCCGCGGTAGCGAGGATAGGGCGGGCAACCCTCAGAAACGTGAAGCAGAACCTCTTCCTGGCCTTCATCTACAATGTGATAGGGATACCCATAGCCGCGGGGGCCCTCTATCTGGTCGGAGGACCCCTTCTGAATCCGATGATAGCCGCGGGGGCGATGTCCCTGTCGTCCCTCTCGGTGGTATTGAACGCGCTCAGACTCACAGTAACGAAAATGTGATGCAGAAAGGGGGATGAGTGCAGGGGAAGGGATTTGAACCCTCGAATGCCTGAACAACTAGACCCTGAATCTAGCACCTTTGGCCAAGCTCGGTAACCCCTGCGCAAGGCAGCAGTAAAGCGTTGTGGTATAAAAAATTGATACCGGGCTGGGCGCCCGGGAAGACCTTTGCCGAAGGCTTATGCCTTCATTATCTTCATCCAACCGCCGGACTCGTAGACCGCGAGGCCCCTCTTCTTAAGGGCGGCCTCGAACTCATCCCAACCGATCAGAGTAAGCCTGTCGTTCATTCCCTTGGTGAACTGCACCCCGTCAGTGCCCTTGACCTTCCCGGGTTTCAGTCCCTTGTTCATGGCTATTGTCTTAGCTCTCTCAAAAGTAATCTTCTGCATCACCATTTTCTGTCCCCTCAACTTAGCCTGCTGGCTCAGCAAAACATACATTGCTATCGCCAATATATATAATTTTTTCCATTTTTTTTCTATCCAGCCTCTTTTTTCGAAAAATGAATGTATATAAATCTAACTTGGTGCTGAGGAGGGATGCCCGCCCCGATTGAAAGATATATCAAACCGAACGGGATTAGTCGTCGCGATGGCACCTACGACATCGTCCGAAATCAGAGGCACCACGGAAGGGAGACTTTCCCCCGAATTCATAATAAACGTAGGTAAAACCATAGGGATGCAGTACAAGACCGTGCTGATCTCCCGGAACCTGCGCCGCAGCAGCACAATGGCATTCTATGCCGTGTGCGCAGGCATAACCGCGGCCGGCGGGGATGTGAGGGATGCAGGCAGAATGGCCGCACCCGCCATGCCCTTCTCCTCCAAGGGATCCGAATGCTGCATAATGATAGGGTCGCCGGACAGGACGGACATAAACAGCATGTTCCTCAGCAACATCGACGGGTCCCTTTTCACCGAGTCCCAGATGAAAGCTGTCAGCTCCGGATTGGAAACGGAGAAGGAGCTCCCCCCCTACTCCCGCGTCGGGAGGATCAGAAAGGTGACCGGGGGTCTGGAGAACTACAGATCCAGAGTCACTGAGTACGTGGGCAACGTGGACTGCCATGTGGTCATGGACTGCGCGTCGGACTGCACATGCTTTGTCGCCCCTCACCTAATGGCCGATCTGGGCGCCGATCTGACTTCCATAAACTGCCACCCTGACGGCAGATCCCCGGGAAGAGCTCCTGCTCCCGAGGAGCAGAACCTGAAGAACCTGTCACGGTCTGTGAAGTCCAGTCCCGGCAGCATCGGAATAGCCTTCAACAGCAACGGCACACGCCTCGGGGTATTCGACGAGAACGGTGAATACCTGGACGGAGGGACAGCCCTCGCCGTGCTCATGGCGAATATGGAACCGAAGAAGGTCGCGCTTCCCGTAGACGCTTCGCTTTCGGTCACTGACGCCCTGCAGTCATCTGAGATAACTTGGACCAGAAGAGGGCACAGGTCTCTGGGCGAAGCGGTCAAGGCCAAGGGGCTTGACATGGGAGGCAACATGAACGGGTATTTCGTATTCCCGAACGTCTCGTATTCTCTGGACGGTATCACGGCCGGTGCTCTCATGGCCAAGATAGCCGGGGAAACGAATCTGAGCCAGATCGTGAGCGGTATCACCCCCAGCTTCAAATCCGATTTCTCGATCCCCTATCACGGCGACAAGGAGGAGATCTCCAGGTCCATACATGACCAGGTCTTCGCTCTGGAATATGATAACCTGAGCGAAGCGGAGGGCTGGAGAGTCGATATGGAGTCCGGATGGTTCCTCATAACCCTGTCAGAGAAGGACGAGACTGTATACATAACCGCCGAGGGAAGGGACAAGATGTACGGTGCCAGCCTCATGGGCATAGCTACGGACATCGTGAAATCGAGCAATAAGAAGCTCAGCGCCTGATCTCCAGCCTCAGAGCCCTGCCGGCCGAATCGTAGGCCTTCCAGCTCCCCTCATCATAAGGCAGGCAGGTGATTATGTGCACCCCGCCCATATTGCTGAAGTACTGCAGATCCGCCTCTGACGGCTCGTTGCTGTATCCCGGGTGGGAATGAACAGTGCCTATGGGATTGAGCCCGATGGGAGCCATCCATTCGTTCAGGAAGCTGTGGCTGTCCCCGTATACCGTGCCCGGAAGCAGCAACATCTCGTCTATGACGCCTTCCGTCGCAGTCAGCATACAGAGGAATTCGTCGGGGAAGCATGATCTGGATGATTCGTTTATGGCCTCCAGAAGGTCTGCGTCTATGGCTGTGATCATTGTACGTTCACTAGCTTCTCGTTTATCCTGGTATAGAAGTCCTTATCGAATCTGACGAAGCGCACGTGCTTGGAGGAGCTCACCATCTCCACCGCTGACCCCCCGGGTAGGTGCACCTCCTTCTGACCGTCTATCACGAGCATGCACCCCTTGTCCATGACGCACTCTATGGCGACCTTCTTGGACATGGGCACCACCATAGGTCTCGCCGAGAACCTGAATGCTGCCATGGGAACCATGACCCAGGCATTGACCCCGGGATCTATTATCGGAGCACCCAGGCTCATTGCGTAGCAGGTGGACCCCGTGGGCGTGGACAGCAGCATGCCGTCTGCCCTCATATCGGTAGCCAGCGTATCATTCACATACACTCTGAAACGCCTTATCTTGGCCACGGTGTCTGTATGAACGACGACCTCATTGACAGCCTCCCCAAGGATCTCACCGTCCTTTACGACCCGGATCTTCGCCCTCTCCTCTACCGTGTAATCTCCCCTGCGCAATCTTGCTATGCTCTCCTCCAGCTCTGAGGGGTCCGCCTCGGTCAGGAAACCTATACCTCCCGCATTCACCCCGAACATCATGGCATCGCTGTTCTGGGCGGCCCTGAGTATCGTTCCGTCCCCGCCCACCGCGATCATCATGTCGACGTTCATCTTCGATATGGGAACGCCTTTCACCCCAAGCTCGGCCGCTATGGCTGAATCCAGCGTTACGTCCTCTCCCTCCAGCAGACGCATGACCTCCCTGGCTACATCCGCGGCACCGGGGATGCTCATGTTCACGTATATCCCGTAACTGACCTTGCCTCCGTGAGGATGGCTGCGTGAGCCCTGCATCACCGTGTCGAAGACCTTCCTGTCCCCAACGGCGATGAAGTTGGCTCTGTGCTCCAGATCCAATGGCATATCCAGTATCGATCCGTCAAGGGCGAATATCTCGCCGCCCGCCTCCCGCAGTATGAGGGCTGAAGCGGCTATGTCCACAACCCTGATGGATTTGCTGTAGACCTCGGAGTCCATCATGAAACCGTCGGCCTTGCCCGTCGCCACCAATGCCATTTCCAGAGAGGCGCATCCGTAGGCCCTTGAGGACTTCACCCTCTTGGCCAAAGCATAGGCTTCCGGGCATGCCCCGCTTCCCATGTATATCATCATCAGCAGGCGCTCCGGATCGGAGCTCTCCTTGACGCTGATCCTGCATCCGTTCATGTAGGCGCCCCTGCCCTTCTCTGCCGTGTAGACGTCGCCTGTGGAGAGATTCCTCAGATAGGCGACGCGCATGCCGTTCATGGTCCCCTTCCCCACGGCCATGGATACTGTGTACATCGGAACGCCCATGCATGCGTTGGTCGTTCCGTCTATGGGATCCAGTACAAGAGTCTCCTCTGCCCCGTTATCAACGAATCCTATCTCCTCGCTCAGCACGTTCAGCTTCACATCGTGCTCCTGCAGATACATCAGGACGGTGTTCTCGGCTATCTTGTCAATCTCGGATGTCGGGGTGCCGTCCGCTCCCATGCATACCTCGGTGCCCCTGTCCGAATCCGAAGGGATGAGACCTATGGCTTCCGATACTTTGTCGGCTATCGCAGAGAGTACTTCTATCATCGCCAAACGCAACATTCTGTGAATATAACTAATGTTGCGCTTATGTAGTACTAAGGATATCCGCGACCCATGGAGCCGCTAGAGTTCTCCGGCGGGACCCTCTTCTCTCACAAAGGAAGACTGCACACACAGTCCCTCGTCCCGGGCAAGAGGGTGTACGGCGAGAAGCTGATCTCCTGGGAGGGCAGGGAGTACAGAGAATGGAATCCCAACAGGAGCAAGCTCTCGGCATACTTCGCCCTGGGCGGCAGGTCCTTCCCTTTCAAAAAGGACAGCCACGTCCTATACCTCGGAGCGGCCAGCGGCACCACCGCATCCCATGTCGCCGATATTGTGCCGGATGGGAAGGTGTTCTGCGTGGAGTTCTCGCCCAGATCGTTCAGGGACCTGACCGTGAACTCTGCCGGGAGGAGCAACATGTACCCGATACTGGCAGATGCCACCGCACCCGGGGAATACTCCTTCATAGTGGATCACGCGGATGTCGTCTATGCGGATGTGGCACAGAAACGACAGGCGGACATAATACTCGACAACATGGACCGCTACGGCGCGACGTACGGTATCCTCTGCATAAAGGCGCGCTCCGAGGACGTGACCGCGCCCCCGGCGAGGGTGTTCAGTGAGGTCGCAGGACGCCTCAGGGAAAGGGGATGCAGCGTAGAGGAGCTTGTATCCCTGGAACCTTACGAGAAGGACCATGCCATGGCCATCATCAGAAGGCCCAGGACCGTTTACTGCGTAGCCATGGATGAGAGCGGTTTCCTCATGGTATACAACGAGAAGAGGAACGGCTGGGAGATGCCCGGGGGGAAGATAGAACCTGGGGAGACCGTCCGGGAGGCCGCGGAAAGGGAATGCCTGGAGGAATCCGGGTATGAGGTGACGGCCGTCGAATGCCGGGATCTCGGATACTGTGATGTCTGCGCATGCAGGATAATCGGAAGGAAGGGCGACGGGGAGATGACCCCGCGCATGTTCTCCCAGCTGCCCGCAGACCTGGCCTTCGATGAGGACGAGTACTCCGAGGTGATACTTTGGGCCGCGTCTGCAATCAAGGGCAAAGGCGGTTTGTTTTAAATACCCGTATTAGATAGCGGAGGATACAGCCTCGCCGCCTAATTGTTCGGAGCAATAGAATATGGCAAAAATGCACACAAGAAGGAAGGGCAAATCCAGCTCAAAGCGTCCTATGCTGACCGAGAACCCCTCGTGGGTCACGATGTCCGCATCCGAGATAGAGGAAGTCATCGTCAAAATGGCCAAGAACGGCCAGGCATCTGCGATGATCGGACTCGTCCTGAGAGACCAGTACGGAGTGCCCGATGTTAAGCTGGCGACCGGTAAGACGGTCACCGAGATAATGACGGAAAAGGGCGTAGCGTCCGCGCTGCCTGAGGACATTTCCAACCTCATGAGACGCGCCATCTCTCTGAACGTCCACCTTAGGAAGAACCCCGGTGACGTTTCCAACAGAAGAGGGCTCAACCTCATAGAAGCGAAGATCAGAAGGCTCGAGCACTACTACAAGGACAACGGAGTGCTCCCTGAGAACTGGAAATATTCTCTCAGCACTGCGGAACTGATGCTCAAATAAGGGTGCATATGGACGATATCGTCCTGCCCCCCAAACTCCTTAAGCGATTATCTTCTGCAGCTGAGGCTGTGCGCAGGCATGGCCATGTGCATATCTTCTCGCATTATGATGCGGACGGCATATCCGCTGCCGGCATACTCGCGAAGACGCTTCTTAGGACGGGCAAGGAGTTCGAGGTCACCCTCCTGACGACCCTGGACGACCCGGCAATGGACCGTATCAGGGAATGCGACTCGAAATGCCTCATACTCTCAGATCTGGGCGCATCCTACATCCCGGAGCTTGAGAGCCTGGGCAAAGACGTGGTTGTTCTGGATCATCACGTGCCATCGGCGGATTCGGATTCGGTGTTCTATGCGAACCCTCATCTTGTGGGGATAGACGGCATGACCGGGGCCTGCGGCGCCACCATGTCGTTCCTGTTCTCCCTGCAGATGGATAATAAGAACTGGGACCTTGTGCAGATCGCCTTCGCAGGCATAACGGGCGACAGACAGCACATCAACGGCGTCACCGACCTGAACGCCCTTCTGCTGAATGGCGCAGTGAAAAGAGGGCTCATAAGAACCTCCCCGGGATCCCTGATACCTCCGGGACCGCTTTCGAGGTCCCTGTATCTCTCCACAGACCCCTATATAAGGGGGGTCAGCGGCGACACCGAGGGGTCCCAGAGGATGCTGGCGGATGCAGGTGTGCCCAACGACGCCCTTTCCTCGGATCTCGATGCCGATGAGGGCAGGAGGCTGTCCTCCCTGATAGCGGTCAGGCTCGCAGTGCAGGGGGTCAGCGTTCAGACCATGCAGGAGATCTCCCGGACAAGATACCATCTCACAGGCTGGAACATGGATGCCGAGACCATGGCGGACCTTTTCAACGCATGCGGCAGGCTTGGTATGGGAGGCATATCGGTAGGGATGTGCCTGGGAAGCGGGGACTGCCTTCAGAAGGCCGTATCCGCGAATGACGATTACAAGAAGAAGATAGTCTCCGCCGTGACCTCCCTGGATTCCAAAGGGCTCATCCAGAAGGAGAACATACAATACTTCAGCAGCACCGAGTCCGGATTCACAGGTATAGTCTGCGGGGCCGCCATGCAGTTCATAGGCGATCCCGGGAAGCCCACGGTGGGCGTGAACTGCTCAGAGGATATCGCGAAGGCCTCCGCAAGGGGCACGTGGGCACAGCTGGACATGGGAGTCGACCTGTCAGTCGCCATGAGGGCTGCCGCCGAGTCTGTAGGCGGCAACGGAGGAGGGCACAGGATAGCCAGCGGCGCATCTTTCAAATCTGAGAAGAAGGACCTGTTCCTGGACAGCCTGGATCAGATCGTGGGCGACCAGATCAGGACCGCCACGTGACCAGGACCTCGTCGGTCCTGAATCTCTGCTCTATCTCCGTATCGGCGATCGACATCCTGACGCCTGAGGAGTGCATCAGATCCCCCAACCAAGCGATCATGGCGCCGTTATCGACGCAGAGCCTGCGGTCGGGAACGAACATCCTGGCACCTCTCTCTTCGGCCATTATCGATACCATCTCCCTCAGGCGGGTGTTCTGCGCCACGCCGCCTCCCAGGAGGACCTCGTCCTTCCCCACATGGGCCATGGCCCTTTCCGTGACCTCGGTCAGCATAGCGAAGCATGTCTCCTGCACGGAGAACGCTATGTCCTCCAAGGATGCCCCCTTCCTTCTCTGCTCCAGAGCGGCCGTCATTATCCCCGAGAATGAGACGTCCATCCCTTTCACAGAGTAGGGCAGGTCCAATAATCTCTCGCCCTTGGCGGCAAGCTTCTCTATCGCCGGGCCGGCGTAATATCCGAGGCCCAGTTCCCTCCCGAGCTTGTCAAGCATGTTCCCTATCCCGACGTCCAGCGTCTCTCCGAATATGCGGTATCTGCCGTTGGAGAAGGCGATCACCTGAGTGTTGCCTCCGGATGCATAGAGGAGGACCGGGTCCCGGCAGTCAGTGACGGCTCTGCCTATCTCCACATGGGCTATGCAGTGGTTCACACCGATTATGGGGAGGCCCAATTTCACTGAGAGCGCCCTGGCCGCAGTGGCCGCCACCCTGAGGCACGGCCCGAGGCCCGGGCCTTTGGAGAAGGATATCAGATCGATGTCACCGAAGGACACGCCTGCGGACGAGAGCGCTCTCTGGATGACCTCGGCCACCTTATCCGCATGATGGTTGGCGGCCTCTCTCGGATGGAGCCCTCCCTCCTCGGGCCTGAACATATCCAATTCGTTGGCCAGGACCTTCCTCCCGGTATCCGTCACGCCTACTCCCAAAGTATGGGCGGTCCCCTCTATCCCGAGAGTTATCATTTGTGCCCGGCAAGCTCCTGCAGCTTCTTGAGAACGGGGGAGCCGTCCTCGGCCACTATGGACTCATCCACCACCAGCACGGGGAATCCCTTGTCAAGCACCTCATAGAAAGCCCCCTCGGCCAGACCGTCCGCGGTGTCCACATTGTAGTACTCCACTTCCAGCCCCTTGGGCATCCTCTCTTTCACGAAGTCGCATTTCCCGCAATCATTCTTGGTGAACAGTTTGATCTCCGTCATTGACATGCGGATAGTATCCCCGATTAAAATCTTCTCTGCGGCCCCCGGATCCTGGTGGCTGGAGCTTTTGCGTAAAAACATATAAAAGTGGGGAGCGTATCTCCGCAATACCGGGCTCGTGGTCTAGGGGTTATGACGTCGCATTGACATTGCGGAGGTCGCCGGTTCAAATCCGGCCGGGCCCACCATCCTCTTGGAAACAGGAGGGATGATATTTCTTTAGGTTGCTTCAGCATACGTAAGAGAATATGGCGACAGTGACCGTTGATATGAGATTCTGCGAGAGGAAGAGCAGGATCACGGTGACCCTGAGAGAGGACGGGGATCTGGATCTGCACATAGATACCGACTGCGACAGCGTGAGGTCCTACTACTCGAATCTTGGCGGGATCATAACCGTTGACGACGTGACAGACAGGGAAAACAGCAGGATCCTCGATCCCGGGATCACCGAGCCCCTCACAATGACGTGCATGACGCCGTTGGGGATAATCAACGCCGCCTGGCTGGAGCTGGGGATGCTGTCCAGGTCCAGGGCGGATAAGGTGGGGGAGAACACCATGATCTTCCATCCGGAGAAGTAACGAATCGTGTGTGCGGTTTTAGTACTTGTAATCAGATTTCATACGGATAGCCATGGGAACAGTTCTGGTTGACATGAAATTCTGCGACAAGAAGCACAAGATCAAGGTTACGACAAAAGAGGACGGCAATCTGAAGGTCCATATAGCGACCAACTGCGACCATGTCAAGGAATACTACAAGAATCTGGGAGACAGCCTCACCATAGAGGATGTCACCAACAGGGAAGGGAGCAGGGTCTTCGACCCGGAGGTGTGCTCACCGTGCACCATAACATGCCTGGTGCCCTCAGGGGTCGTCTCGGCGGCGTGGCTGGAACTGGGGATGCTCTCGAAATCCAGAGCGGAGCAGATAGGATCGAACTGCGTCGTATTCACGGGGGCCGGGGATGACTGATACGAAGTGCCTTTGGCTGGCTAAAGACGGCAGATGCGCCTGCTGCAAGGCGAAGAGGATCAGACTGGATGTCCTCAAGCTCGAGAACTATGAGATGTGCGATCCCGAGCACGATTATACTGCATGCGAATTCTTCAAGGAACTGCCACCCCCAAAGAAGTGATTACGGTGAACGAGGAGGAATGGCTGGCGGAGCTGGAATCGGATCTGCGGAAGAAGAAGGACCGGTCGGATACTCTGGACGAGCTTTTCCAGCTGACGTTCCTCGGGGATCCCGAGATCAGGAAGAAGGCAGCCTGGTGCGTCGCGAAAATGGGACAGAACAAGGTTCCGGACACAAGGATCGTCGATATACTCATACCTCTCACCAAGGACCCGGACCCGGAGACAAGAGAGAGCGTGGCATGGGGTATAGGGGAGGTCGCCGGCGCAGGGATAGGGGATGATAGGTGCATATCCTCCCTCAGGATCCTTGCGGATGATGACAACAAGGACGTGAGAGGCATGGCCGCCTGGGCGACGGGCCGGCTCAGGAACAAGCTCTCCCTTACGGACCCGGAACTGGATGATGTGATGAAGAGGCTGCTTAACGATGAATCCGCATATGTGGCGGCATCGGCCAGATTCGCCCTGGGACTTGAATGATATTCGAAGATGGTGGGCCCGGCCGGATTTGAACCGGCGATCTTCGCCTTGTAAGGGCAACGTCATAACCCCTAGACCACGGGCCCGTCTCCGTCTTGATGATTGAAGGATTATAAAAACATGACACACCCCGATTCAGTACGAACTCTGGATGACGGTAGTATCACGACCTGAACCATCATTAAAATAGTAGAAGCTGATTTTCGAAGGACCTGCGACTATAGTCTAGTGGTTAGGACAGTGGCTTCCCAAGCCTCTAACCCGGGTTCAAATCCCGGTGGTCGCACTCACATCTTATTCAATATGGTTTTATGGCTGTTCGCATTTAACTAGAGCAGGGCGGTATCTTGCTGGAAATAGATTGTTCTAAAGGCGAAGGCGGCGGCCAGATGGTGCGCACCTCCGTGGCCATGTCAACTCTCACCGGCAAAGAGGTCCACCTCACCCGGATAAGGGAGAACAGACCCACCAACGGACTCTCCAGGCAGCATTGCACCGCCATCAACGCCGTGGCCGAGATGACCGGGTCCGTGGCCATCGGGAACACCCCCGGATCCAGAGAGCTGATATTCAAACCCGGCAATGAGATGAGATACAGCCTGGACACCGATGTCGGCAGCGCCGGAAGCGTCAGCCTTGTTCTTCAGGCCATGCTCCTGGCGGGCAGCAGGACTGACAGACCCCTCAGGATCGACATAACCGGAGGGACGAACGTCATGTGGGCACCGCCCATCGACACCTACAATCAGGTCCTCTTCCCCCTCATGGAACGCATGGGGATAAAGGTGAAGGCTGAGATCCTGGAGAGGGGATTCTTCCCGGAAGGCGGCGGGAGAGTTTCGGCTCTGCTGGACCCAGTTGAGAAGATAAGCCCTCTGAAACTGCCGGACCTGGGGAAGCTGAAGAGGGTACGCGGCATATGCTTCACCCAGAATCTTCCGGATTGGATAACGAAGCAGCTCATCAGCGGATGCAAGAAGCCTCTGGAGCCCTTCGGAGGCGCAGAGATAGAAACGGAGCGGACCACTGGCATATCCAAAGGTGCGGGCCTGTGCCTTGTGGCCGAATATGAGAAGGGCTTCCTCGGAAGCAACGTGATAACCGCACGCGGACGCTCCCCTAAGGACGCAGGCACGGACGCCGCCAACGACCTCATAAAGGAGATGGAATCGGGGGCCACCCTGGATGTGAACACTGCGGACCAGCTGCTGCCGTATATGGCCATGGCCGACGGCGACAGCGTGTTCTCCGTCTCCAGGATAAGCAGGCACCTATTGAGCCAGATGGACACTTTGGAAGACTTCCTCGATGTGGGCTTCGGAGTGGAGAGGAGAGAGAGCGTCTACAATTTCACAGTCAGCCCGGGTAGAGGAACATGAGGCCCTTCGTACACGTGAACTGCGCCATGTCGGCGGACGGGAAGATCGCAGGTCCCGACAGGAAGCAGATGAGGATATCCTCAGAAGAGGACATAGCCAGAGTGCGGGATCTGAGAAGAGAGTACGACTCCATCCTGGTAGGGGTGGGGACCGTGATATCCGACAATCCTCATCTGACTGTCAAGGGCCTCGGCTACGATGACAATCCCGTGCGGGTGGTCATCGATCCTCACGGAAGGACACCGGACGATGCGCTGGTTCTCGATGAGAGGGCACCTACGGTAATGGTCACATCCTCCTCCTGCGACAGGGAATGGGATGCGGAGGAGATCGTGAGAGCAGGGGATCCTTTAGATCTCAACGTGATGCTGGAAGCCCTTGATGAGATTGGGATAGACAGTGTATTGGTGGAAGGCGGCGGGGAGACCATCGCAAGGTTCTTCAAAGCAGGCCTTGTGGATAAGTACACCGTGTTCGTGGGGCCGTGGGTGATAGGCGGCAAGACCTCACCCACACCGGCGGACGGGGATGGCCCCATAATGAAGAAGATGACACTGGAATCCGCCGAGATCCTCGGGAACGGTGTTCTGCTGACCTTCACTCTTTGAGCTCGATTATGAATTTGTAATAGTTGTTGTCAGCACCGAACGTCTCGCTCTTCGTTATGACATAGGTTCTTTTCATTGTCTCGGACAGGACCTTCCTGAATAGACCGTGGCTGAACTGGGCTATCGAGTCTATCTTGAACGGATATGTCTCCGTGTCCCGGATTATGATGGTCAGAGGAAGGAATGTATAGATGCAGACCTCCCCCATCCCGTTCTTCTCATAGAAGTCCTGAACATAGGATATCACGTCCTCCAGCTTGCCGGGCGGGATCTCTGCTGCCATTCTCACCGCCATGGCCTCCCCTATCTTCTCCAGGGCAGGACCTATGTGCATACCGTAAGCCTCGCACTCCACCAGAAGAGTGCGCAGGAACGTCTTGTAATACGCCTCCGGCTCACATTTGACCGTTTCATCGACCATGTCGTAGAATACGCTTATCCCTTCCTTCGACGCGTCGGTTGAGTACGCAACCTTGGTGGACGATACGGAGAATATCTTCCTCCTGCTGTCATTCGGGTCCGGCTCGGACTTTATCAGACCCCTTGAGACAAGAGAATCCAAGTGCACGGATAACGTGGACTGCGCTTTGCCTGTCGCCTCTGATATCTCTGACGACGACATGTTCTTATCAGAAAGATTCTGTAGTATGCTCTGATGCAGGGGTTCAGAAACCTGCACCAGCTCCGGTTTCCCGTTCACAACGGTCGAGTAGATATCAAAACCGGAGTGGGACATGTTGCTTTTCGACACATCCAACATACTCATTCGCCAAGTTATAAAGATTGCCGATGCCCGTAAACGATATCAATTAATCGTAAGAAGGCCGTCAGCATCAGGGTTTGCGAATGAAGGCGAAAACAGAGGGTGGCGTAAGGGACATAAAAGCTGTCTGGTTCGAAGAAGGCAGAGTCATCATGATCGATCAGAGGAAGCTGCCGAGACAGTTAGAGTTCGTCTCCTTTGACAACTATCGGGATGTTGCAGAATCCATCAGCAACATGACCACAAGGGGAGCCCCTTCAATAGGTGCCACTGCGGCCTACGGAATGTGCTTGGCCGCCCTTAAAGGTGATGATATCGAGAAGGCCGCAGCGTTCATAAAGGCAGCAAGACCGACTGCCTACGACCTGTTCTACGCCGTGGACCACATGGCCGACGCACTGAGGGGAGGCGCAGACCCCGTCGAAGCGGCGGATGCCTATGCGCAGACCATCATCGACAAGTGCCTGGCGATAGGACGGCACGGCGAGCCGCTCATAAAGGATGGAGCGAAGGTGATGACCCACTGCAACGCCGGGGCCCTGGCAACGGTGGACGTGGGCACGGCCCTTGCGCCGATGAGAGCGGCTCATGAGAAGGGGAAGCGCTTCTTCGTCTACGTTTCCGAGACAAGGCCGCGCCTTCAGGGGATGCAGCTGACGTCCTGGGAGCTTCTGCAGGAGGATATGGATCACGCCATAATACCTGACGGGGCTTCCGGCCACTTCCTGAGGGACGGTGTCGATCTCGTCATACTCGGAGCTGACAGGATAGCGGCCAACGGGGACTTCGCCAACAAGATAGGGACCTTCGAGAAGGCGGTTCTGGCAAAGGAACTGGGAGTTCCGTTCTATGTTGCGGCGCCCATATCGACATTCGACTTCAGCACCCGCCGCGGAGAGGACATAAAGATCGAGTACCGCTCCCAGGAAGAGATAACCGTGGTATCCGGCGTCAGGATAGCGCCCGAAGGGGCGAGAGCCCTGAACCCGTCATTTGACATGACACCGGCCAAATACGTTACCGGATTCATAACCGAGAGAGGGATACTGAAACCGAATGAGATACGGAAGGTGCTGGGATGAATGATCCCGACGGGAGGAGGGAGCTGGTCCGCGTATGCAGGATGCTGTATGAGAGAGGTCTCACGGTCTCAGCCGGCGGGAATATGAGCCTGAGGCTGGATGACGGCACTTTCCTCATAACCCCCTCCGGCAAGAACAAGGGTCTTCTGACCGAGAAGGAGATAGTAAGGATCGATAAGGACGGGACCCCCTTTGGGGGCGGAACGCCCTCCATAGAAAGATTCCTGCATCTGGCTCTTTACGATTCCAACCCGTCCGTGAATGCTGTGGTCCATTGCCATCCCTTGTACTGCACAGCCTTGGCCGTCAGAGAAGAGAAGGTGGATTGCAGCCTCACGCCCGAGGGCATCATTCTTCTGGGAGAGGTCCCGATGGTGGAATACCACACCCCCGGTTCTGCAGAGCTTGTGGAGGCCGTGAGGGAAAGGCATTCCCATATGGCCATGACAATGGCCCGCCACGGCGCACTGACACAGGGCAGGGACCTCATCGAAGCATATAACCGCATGGAGGAGCTGGAGTTCCAGGCCCATTTGCAGATACTGACCCGGGGGGCGGAAGGATTGCCCGGGGCAGAGATCAGCAAGATAAGGGGCGGTGCACCATGATACTTGTAACGAAATGGTTCGGAGTCTTCCTTTGCGATGGGAGCAGAATACTGGATAAACGCCTGATGCCGAAGGATGCGGCCGCCATATCCGAGAAGCTGGCGATAATGCAGAGGGGGGGTCTTTTACCTGAAGAGAGGGAGCTGGCACAAGGCCGTGAGAAGTTCGAGGTCTCAGAAAGGAGGCAGTCCGAGCTGGGAAAGCCCGTTTTCTTCGATTCCTCTTTCATAAGAGCGGAATCCTTCGGATTCCCCTCGGACCTCATGCACGAGGCCATGATGGGGCTTGCGAAGCTCAGGACGTCCGAGCCTATCCCGCGGGACAGGAACCTGGTACAGGCGATAAGGAGCCTGGATGATCTGATCGAGACGGCGAACCTGATGAGCGAAAGGCTCCACGAATGGTACGGCATGCATTTCCCGGAGCTTGCGGACTACGCCAAGGACGAACGATATGCCAGAGCCATAAATGATCACGGCGACAGGGGATCGGTCATATCCGCACTGGAATTGGACATAGAGTCCATAGGCTCCGATATGGACCCGGAGGACCTTGCGGCCGTAAGGGATCTCGCCGGTACGCTGTGCTCTGTCTACATGAGCAAAGAGAGAACGGAGGATTACATCTCCGATATCGTATCGGTTTCGTGCCCTAACATGTGCGCGCTGCTGGGCGGTCCGCTGTCCGCAAGGCTGATATCCCTGGCCGGAGGGCTGGGGAGGCTGGCATCGCTGCCGTCATCGACAGTACAGCTGATGGGCGCGGAGAAGGCCATGTTCAGGCATCTCAAGTCCGGGAAACGGCCGCCTAAGCACGGAGTGCTCTATCAGCACCCTTCCGTTCACACCGCCCCCTTTTGGCAAAGGGGCAAAATAGCCAGATCGCTTGCGGGCAAGGCGCTTATCGCAGCGAAGATCGACAATTGCGGCGGGGAGTACAGGGGGGATCTGCTCGTAAGCGAATTCGAGAGCAGACTCGCGGACATCAAACGCAGATATCCCGAACCGCCCAAGAAGGCCTCGCCCAAAAGGAAAGACGGAAAGGGAGCGACAAAGTCCCAGGGCGGACGCAGAACCGACCGGTTCTCCAAGAAATAATTATAAGCTCGATGTCAATAGGGCACGTGATAGACGGGAGCTGTCCCGATCTGAATAATAGTCAAGAGGAAATCATATGGGCGGTGGAGATTGGGAAGCAAAGGAAATAAGGGAACTGAAAGTCGGAAGGTACGTTAACATCGATGACGAGCCTTGTAAAATAATCTCGATATCCACATCCAAGCCCGGGAAGCACGGGTCAGCCAAGGCCAACATCGATGCTGTGAGCATTTTCTCAGGTTCCAAAAAATCCCTTGTGGGCCCTGTCAGCACCAAAGTGCAGGTCCCTATGATCGACAAGAGGAAGGCACAGGTCCTCGCCATACACGGCGACGAGGTCCAGATCATGGATCTGGAGACCTTCGAGACATTCAGCATGGCCATCAACGCAGACCATGAGTCCGTTCTCGAAGAGGGCGGCGAGATAATGTATCTCGTGGCCATGGACAGAATGAAGCTGATGTGAGATGCCCCAGGGTACCTCTTTCGCAGATGCTGAGGCATCCTACAACGATGCGGATTTCTGCCTGTACGGCATACCCTTCGACAGAACCGCCAGTTTCAGAGCCGGGGCCAGGGAGGCCCCTGCCGCCATAAGGCGCGCATCATATAATTTCGAGAGGACCCATTACGAGCACGGTCGCTACGACGCCGCTTTGTACGACTACGGGGACTGCGACGATTTCCTGCTCCCCGGGGACATGATGGACGAGGTCGGTTTCGTCATGGGCCCTGCCGTAAGGGACGGCAAGTTCACGATAGCCATGGGCGGCGAGCACTCCGTGAACATACCGATCATTCGCTGCTTCAAGGAGAAGAGCATAGCCCTGATATCCATCGATGCCCATCTGGACTCCAGGGATGAGTATCTCGGGTGCAGGGAGAGCCACGCCTGCATAACGCGCAGAGCTGCAGAGCACCTGGGCCTGGACAACGTTTTCGTTCTGGGAGTCAGGTCCGTTTCCGAAGAGGAACTGGATCGGGATGATCCGATCAGATTCATAGATTCATACGAGATAATGGAATCCGGGATCGAGAAGGCTGTCAGGAAGGCCATGGAAAGCGTGAGATGCGAAGGCATCTACCTGACTCTGGATATAGACGGCATCGATCCCGCTTACGCTCCCGGTACCGGCACACCGGAGCCTTTCGGTCTTACGCCGATGGATGTCAAGAAGGCCATAAACCTGCTGGGAGACCGCCTGGTGGGATTCGATGTCACTGAGGTCTGTCCTCCCGCCGACCCCGGCGGTACGACGTCCCTGCTTGCAGCCAGGATGATCAAGGAAGTTATCGCGGTCAGATCTTGTAGGAATTGAGGAAGTCCTTCACTATCCCTTCATAGTAAGCTCCTCTCTTCTCTGCCGTCTCCGTATCCTTGGCTTCGGAGTATATCCTGAATATCTGCTCCGTGCCGGAAGGTCTGAGGAGAACCCACCCGTCCGGATAGATTATCTTTAACCCGTCAGTAGAATCCGTGGTCCTGGCGGCATTGAGCTTCTTCAGGTGCTCCATGAGGCTTTCCCTCATCTCCGCAGGGCACTCCAATTTCCTCTTGTCAGTGAAATAAGCGGGCAGCGCATCTATCCTTTCCTGCAGGGAGCCTTTATCGGCTATGTACTCCAGCATCTTGGCTGCGGTCATGGCGCCGTCCCTGCAGTACTGCATATCAGGGAATATCAGTCCGCCGTTCTCCTCGCCTCCGAAGATCGCATCCGTATCGATCATCTTCCTGGCGACCACCGGGGACCCGACAGCGGTGTATATCACCTCTCCGCCCGCCTTGACCACAACATCCTCTACCATTGAGGAAGAACTTACGGGAGTGACTATCTTACCTCCCCCTTTCTTGGAAACAGCCATCTCCGCCATAAGTGCCAGGCTCTTGTCTCCGCTGATGAATTCTCCTTTCTCGGTTATGAATACGGTCCTGTCCGCGTCCCCGTCATGAGCTATCCCTATGTCTGCTTTCGTGTGCTTGATGGTCTCTATCAGAATCGCAAGGTTATCCTCAGTAGGCTCGCTGGGGTGGCCCGGGAACTCACCTTGGGGGTTGGCGTTGAGGGTTATCGCCCTCACATTGAGTTTGCTGAGCAGCAGGGGTGCCGTATAATAGGCTGCGCCGTTGGCACAATCCAGCACCGCGACCAGGTTGGCAGCCCTTATCGTCTCCGAATCCACCAGGGACACCACCGCATCAACATAGGAATCGGCAGCTCCCAGGACCTCGTCTCTCGTGCCGACCTCACTCCAGGGTTTGCAGGGGACATCCTCTTCGTATTTCTTCTCGATCTGCTCCTCGTCAGACCGGTGCAGCTCCGTACCGTCTGGAGCGATGCATTTTATGCCGTTGAACTCGGGAGGATTGTGAGAAGCGGTTATCATCACGCCTCCGGAAACATGATTGTGGGTCTTCACGAAGTACTGTATCGCCGGGGTGGGAATCACTCCGAGATCCAGCACCCTGCATCCCATGGCCATGAGCCCTGCTGACACAGCGGATTTTATCATATCCCCTGACACCCTGGTGTCAGAGGCTATCGCCACGGTCCCTCCGAAGAATTCGCCTATCGCCTTGCCAAGACGAAGCCCCAGTTCCGATGTCATATCGTCGTTGACAACACCGCGCACACCGTTCGTGCCGAACAGGCGTTTAGCCAAGTTATGCACCTCTGGCTATAATCAGCACAGTCAAAGTCTCCGCGCAGGAATTGCTTGCGTCCGCTGCCTTCTCCAACGATTCAGTAAGACCGCGCATGAGAAGGATCCCCTTGTGATCCATATCCGACATGAGTATCCTTCTGAAGTTGGCATAATCCATCTGATCTATGAGGCGTTCCTGATCATTTATCGAACCGATGTACCTTTGAACCTCAACATTGTTCTTCCCCATATTCTCGAATGCCATGATCAGAAGCCTGACGGACAGGACAAGCTCCGAGGTCATCTGCTTCGCGGCATCCCAAAGGTATTTGGGAACTTCGGTTTCCGTTTCGATGATCAGCTGCAGGTACAGGCCTGCATCATTGGCCTTGTCCGATATCTTATCGGTCTTCTTGATGAGATGAAGGAGGTCCTCTCTCTCCTGGCTCTTCAGGGACCCTTCGACGATCTCCTTGCAGAGGGTATCCTCTATGCGGTCTGCCTCCCTCTCGTTGAGTATCACCCGGTCTATGCACTTGAGCGCGGTCTGTTTGTCCCCTTCGGATATGGCTTTCAGAGCCTTCTCCAGTTCCACCACCGTATCAAGAACTATCAGGCCATGGCTCCTGCTGCCCTTCTGCACCACTCCGCCGGTCCTCCTGGAGAACCATTCCAGCATGTCCTTCATATCACTCAAGCTTAATCGCCTCCGTTAATCCTTCCTTGGGCCTCTTGAACACCCTTGAGGCCTTCTTGTTGAACACCAAGTACACTTCCTCTCCTATCTCCGGCACTTGCGAATCGGCAGGTATGTTGTAGTCCACATAGTCCTGGGACTCTGCTTCCGTCCTCACGCGCCAATATGTTCCCATGAACACGACATCCCTCACATGTGCCTTAAGCCCGTCCGTCGCCGTGTACACGTGCTCCGGGCGCACCGAGAGGATCGCTATTTCGCCCACATTCGCCTTGGATTTGGAAACGTTTACAGGAACGTCGTTCCTTAATCTAAGGATGACGCCTCCGCCTTTCCTCTTGCTCTCGACGGTGCACTCCATAAGATTCGTTTCGCCTATGAAGTACGCAGCGAATATGCTTTTCGGAGATCTGTACATATCCAGAGGCGTGCCTGTCTCGAATATCCTGCCCTTCCGCATCAGGATTATCCTGTCCGAGACGGACATGGCCTCCTCCTGATCGTGGGTCACATGCAGAACCGTTATGCCCAGACGCTTGACTATGCGCCTTATCTCATATCTCAGCTCCATACGCACCCTTGCATCCAGAGCCGACAGGGGCTCATCCAGCATCAGCATCCTGGAACCGGACGCCAGCGCTCTGGCCAATGCTGCCTTCTGCTGGTCTCCCCCGGAGAGCTCCTTGGGGAAATGACCTGCTTTGTCCAGCATGTCCACCAGCCTCAGGTACTCATCCGCTGTGGACTCGGCCTGCCCTTCTTCAACGGAATGCACCTTCGGCCCGTACTCCGCATTCCCGCGTATAGTCATGTGGGGGAACAGGGCGATGTTCTGGAAAACGTATCCTGTATCCCTGTCCTCCAAAGGAACTTTGGTCACATCCTTACCGTCGACGAATATCTTGCCGTCCGTGGGGCGCAATATGCCTGCCACTATCTTGATCAGGGTCGTCTTGCCGCATCCGGACGGTCCCAGTATTGTGACGTACTCCCCGTCACGGATCTCCAGATCGATGTCGCTGACGGCGGTTATGTCACCGAACCTCATCGTTATGTTCTCAAGTCTGATGTGCGGCATTCAGTCCACCCTTATCTCGTACTCTATCCCGCCTTCCGGTATATCGAACACCTTGGCCTTGTTGGGACTCCAACTGACGGATACCGTGTTGCCTTCCCGGAAATCATCGAATTTCCTGTTAGGCAGCTTGGAATAGACCAGCCCGAGCCCTTTCACCATCACCTCCACGGTTATGGTGGCACCTTCATAGAGTATCTTCTCTACTCTGCCCTCGAAATACCCGGGAAGGGTGGTTGATATCTTGGTATTGCCCACCTTTACCGCCATCAGGACCTCTGCGCCGGGGGAATGGCCCCCGTCCTTGGCCTCCATCCTCAGACCGCCTTCGCTCTCGAGAAGGACCTTCCCGTCCGTTGAGCTGACAACCCTGCACTGGATCATATTGGATCTGCCTACGAAATTGGCAACGAAGGGTGTCTTCGGGTCCTCGAACACCTCTTTGGGGGTGCCCACCTGTATTATCCTCCCCGCCCGGAGGACCGCTATCCTGTCAGCCATCTCCAGTGCCTCATCCTGATCGTGCGTGACATGTATGGCCGTAAGGCCCATGGCCTTCACCATGCCCTTGAGGTCCTTCCTCAGCTCCAGCCTGAGGCGTGCATCCAAGGCCCGGAGCGGCTCGTCGAGGAGCAGAACCCTGGAACCTGATGCCAGCGCCCTGGCAAGAGCGATCCTCTGCTGCTGGCCCCCCGAGAGCTCGTCCGGATATGCCTTGGACCTGGACTCCATATGCATCATGGACAGTATGTTCCTGGCCAACTGCTGGCTCTCCTCCTCGGGCCATCCTTTGATCCATGAGCCGAACAGCACGTTCTCCTTCACCCTCATATTGGGGAAGAGCGCGTAGGTCTGAGAGAGCATGGTGGCACCCCTCTCGGCCGTATCCAGATGCGTGATGTCCAGGTCTCCGAAGAACACCCTGCCCTCGTCCGGCTCCGTCAGGCCGCAGATCATCCTCATGAGCGTGGTCTTCCCTGCACCGGTGGGACCCAGGATGCAGAGGTACTCCCCCGATTCCACTTTCAGGTCTATGCCGTCGGCTGCCATATCCGAACCGAACCTCTTCTTCAGACCCTCCAGCCTTATCTCAGTCATGTCTCAGACCTCCGAGCTTCCTGCGGGTGGCATATTTCACGGCCAACATCAGCACGAAGCATACGGCCGTCAGCGTGATCGATGCCACGGCCGCCTGGTATGCGTAATCCGGATTATTGAATTCTGTGAACTTGTTTATCAGATTGACGATGTAGATCGGCACCGTGTTGATTGTGGGATCTATGGCTATTGTGGCCCCCGTCTCCCCGAGACTCCTGGTGAATGCCAGGATCGACCCTGCGAGAACCGAGGACTGTATAACGGGAAGAAGCACCTTGCGGAATGCCTGGAATGGCTTGGCTCCAAGGGTCTTCGCTATCTCCTCATAGGACGGGTCCACCTCCTCCACCGCACCTATGACGTTCCTTACCACGAGAGGATACGTGAAAGATATATGACCCAGTATTACGAGGACCAATCCCGGAAGGGATGCGCTGGACCAGAACAGGAACAGGGACAGCCCGAGTGCTGTGGTCGGGATTATCAGAGGGACATTCACGAGCATGTCCAAGGCCTTGCCGAGACTCTTGTCCTTGTTCCTGGCTATATAGAGGGCCATGGGTATTCCGAACACGATGTCGAAGGCCGTGGCCGCCCCGGCCACCAGGAAGGATATTCCCATGGCCTTGAACAGGCCTGCCATGTCCGGCAGGGGCCCGTCGATGAGAAGGAAGGAGAATATGAAAAAAGAGGGGATTATGATGAAAAGCGCAAGGAACGAGGATGACAAACCGTTCCTCATTTTCACTGCCAGACCTCTGCTGATCCTCCTCTCGAATTTCGGCCAGACCTTGGACCAGGGGATCTTCACCTTATCCATCATCATCTTCGCGACGAAGAGCATGAGGAGCGCGAACACGATGAGCAGAACGCTGATGAGGATCAGCTCCGGCATGGCCGCCTGAGAGCCTGCCTGATGCTTCAGTTCGCTGATGAACGTGGGTCCTGTGAAGAAGGTAGACTGCTTGCCTATCAGGCTCAGGGCTATGTATGTGCCCCCGGTCTCACTTAGGGACCTGGCGAAACAGAGTATGAATCCTGTGACGAGGCCCGCCCGGAAGAGAGGCAGTGTTATCGTCCTCACCGCAGTGAACCTGGATGCTCCCAAGGTCATGCCGGCCGTCTCGAAGTTCGGGTCCAGCTGCTCCAGTATCCCGGAGAGGGTCCTTACCATGTAGGGATATGTGAATATCAGGTGCAGAAGGATGACGAGAACATAGGGGCTGAGGACTATCCCCAGGCCGGGCACGTCCAGGCCCTGGGGGACTCCCCAGAAGATCGCCACGGAGAATCCGAGGGCGGCGGTGGGGAATGCCAGGGGCATGTCTATCAGGGTGTCCACGTACCTCTTGCCGGGGAAGTTCTTCCTGACCATCAGCCATGCCATCGGTATCCCCACGATTACGTCGATGATCGTGACTATGAATGCGATGCTGAATGAGTTGCCTACGGCCCCCCATATCATGGCCATCTTCCCGGAGTCGGAGGCGACCCCGCTTATCAGATCCCACTGGGAGACCGCTTCGAAAAGGACGTAGACGGATGGCAGGATTATAAGAACAAGGAAGATCAGAACAACGAGAATTAGCCAGGCTCGTTTGACTCCTCGTTTACTGGACGCGTCGTCAACCCTATCTATGAGAGACATGGCCACCAGCGGCAGACCCTTTCCATGGGTAAATAAGTTATGGCTCTGCCAAGAGGGTGGATCAGAGTATCGATATGCTGACCACGTTGTTGCCGCGAAGAACGACCACTCCGAGGCGTCTTCCTTCGGTTTCCTGGAAGCTCTCCACCGTGTCGTCGATGACCATGTTCATGAACTCGTCGTATCCTGTGAGCTTCCCCTCAAGGACTCTTCCGTCCTTCAAAAGCAGGGACACCCGTTTATCCAGCGATTTCTCCAATAATGCGAGCGGCATGACCATGTGTATCGTCTCGGCTACAAACGGAGTACGATTTAAAGGTTTCCAAAGGGATTTTTCGATTCCGGGATGTCATTGACCCTGGTTCTTCTCTATCCACGCCTTGACGTCCTGGATCCTGCCGCCCTCTATGCCGAAATACTCCGCGAATCTCTTCGTGGTTGTCAGCTCCAGGGTCTGACCTGTCTTCCTGCCGGCCACGAACCCCATGCTCATAAGCTCCCTGACATCCTCGTAGGTCCTCACGCCCCGGGCCCGGAACAGCTCGGACTGCAGCACTGGCTGATTGTAAGCTATCGTGGACAGGGTCCTCATCGTCGCAGGCGGTATCTCCATATCGGAGAACTTGTCAGTGAAATGACTGTACTCGTCCCTCAGACGAAGGGAATACATGGAGTTGATCTTGGAGACCATCACGGCAGAGCCCACGGAATCGTAGTCCTCCGCCAGGTCTGCAAGGGCCTTCCTGACGGTCTGGTCCGACAGCCCGGTCTTGTCGGCGACCTCCTTGACCCTCATGGGCCTGGAGGACGAGAAGAGTGCCGCCTCTACGGCGCCCTTCGAGTCCATCTCAGATCACCGCCTCGCGTATGACGTTCTCCGGTGATGCGTCCTCCACCGTGCCTGCGGCCCAATCAACCTTCAGCTCTATGAAAACGTCCCCGTAGGGGAGCACTTCCTGCCTGACGGCCAGCTTGCCGTCCCTGACCAGATGCAGTACGGCCAGGAAGATCTTGATGTTCACCAGGTTATCCGCCGTATACAGGTCCCTCAGCAGCATCTCACCGGCACCGAGCTTCTGTATCTTCTCGTAGACCACCTCAACATCCCTCTCGTCATCCTCATCGTGCGCCTTGTTCTCGAACTTCCTGGGCTCCTTCGCCTTCAGTTCCAGCTTCAGGCGCTCCCTCTCGGCGGAGATCTCTATCTCCTCTCTTGCATCCTCGAAGGCGTCCAGGAGCTCCATCATGGTGACCTGCCTGACCGGCTCCCTGCGGATGGCGGGGGTGAGGCTCACCGACGGCACCAGGGGAACGAACAATTCGTCGCCGAAGATGTCTGCATCCGTTTCGATGAGATCGTCCTCATCATCAATGCATTCGGAAACCTCCCTTGTCCTGTCCGACTGCATCCTCAGGATCTTCCACGCCATTAGCACCAGCTTGCCGGCGACTATCATGTCATAATCATTCTTGCTTATCTTGGAGGAATAGAGCCTTACGAACTCGTGGAGGTCTATCTCCCATGGGTCCAGATGGTTTTCGAAGACGAGGCTGAATATCGATCTTATCGCCTCATCCGTAGGATCCCCCAGCTTCATGCTGTCGCTCTCCCCCAGGATCCTCATGTACCTGTTGATCCTCTCATTCCCGACGTTGTCGTCTATCAGCGCCTTATGATAGATAAGGTGCTGTTGGACCGCGTCGCTCGTCTGTGCATCCCCGTTCATTTCTCATCCCTCCTCTTCTTTCGCTTCCTGCTTATGTGCCAGTGCCTCGCTCTCATACCTGGAGACCTCTTCGAAGTCCGGCTGTATTATTATCTTGCTGTATCCGTTGGGCTGCCTCATCACCCCGATCAGGTGCTGGGCCATCGCCAGGGTCACCTTCCTGAGAGAGACCTGCAGGAACTGTGCGGTCTCTGCGCTCTTCCTTATCCTTGTGGCGACCATCTCCGCGTTGACGGAGTCCAGGAACATATCCACTTCATCCAGGACATAGAAGGGCGACGGCTGGTGCTCCTGTATCGCGAATATGAACGCGAGAGCGGTGAGGGACTTCTCCCCTCCCGAAAGGGCTTCCAGCCTCAGCAGCTTCCCGTTCTTCGGCTTGGCGTTTATCTCCAACCCCCCTTGGAACGGATCATCCTCGTTCTCCAGCTTCATGAAGGCTTCCCCTCCCCCGGAGAGTTCCGAATAGATCTTCCTGAAATTGCTGTCTATGCCCTCGTAGGACTTCATGAAGAGCCCTTTCTTCTCTGAATTGAGAGAGGCGACCAGCTCATTCAGCTCCTTTATCTGGGCGTTGAGCCTTTCCACATCCGCCCTCAGGCTGTCATATCTGGCCTTCCTGTCCTCGTAATCCTCGATGGCACGCAGGTTGACCTGTCCCATCCTGGCCATTATGTTCTCGCAGGATTTTATCGTCCGGCGCAGCTCCTCCTCCGAGGGTATGGGGCGCTCGACCTCGAATCCTATCTGTGAGACCTCCTCCCTCAGCTGGCGGATGCTCTCCTCCGTTATGGCGACCTTGGCCTCCAGGCTCAGCTTGAAGGATGTTTTGGTCTCGATCTTCTCAAAGATGTTATCTCTCTGCCCTTCCGCCTTGATCTTGCTCTCGAGGAGACCGTCCTTGGCCTCACGGAGGCCCTTTATTCCGCTCTCCATCTCGGCCTCGATTATCCTCAAGGCGTTCAGCTCCACCTTCTTCCTGTCATTCTCATCGGAAGCATTCTGTATCGCTTCGGAATCCAGCTCTATCTTCTTGCTGATCTTGGCGATCTCCGTCTTGATCGACGATAGGTGGCTGTCATGGCCGGACTTCTCGGCGGCCAGCGTGGCCTTCTCGGTGGTCAGCTCGGATACCTGATTGGTCAGCTCGTATACCGAGTCCCTTATCCTCTGTATCCTCTCCTGCATCTCTGCAGGCGCTATCTCGGTTATACGGTCCCTTATGGCCGTGCGCTCCGCCCTCAGGCCCTCTAATTCCGATGTGATCCTCGCCAGATCCGAGGCCGCCTTGGAATTGGCCTCCTTGGCCCGGGAGAGCTCGTCCCTCTTCGCCGCAGCTTCGGCGGTCAGCCGCTTCCTCTTATCACTGAGCTCCTTGAGCTGCGCCTCCAGCCTGCCCAGCTTGCCCTGGAGCTCCATGCTGCCCGCATTGACGGACCTCATCTGATTGTCCATCTCACGGATGCTGTCGCGCAGGGCCCTCATCTTGATGCGCAGGGTGTCCAGGGACTCGTTGGCGGCCCTCAATTCCGCAGAGACCGTATCCAGTCTTGATTGGGATGTCGTTCCGAACTTGAGGGTGGCCTGCCTGTTCACTGCGCCCCCGACCATGGCACCGGAGGCTTCTATCAGATCCCCGTCCATGGTGACGATCCTGATGCCGCCCATGAGGCGCCTCCCCTGGTCCATGTTCCTGACCACCAGCGTGTCCCCGAAGACGTACCAGAATGCGGATCTGTACTTATCGTCGAAATCTACCAGATCGATGGCGTAGCCCTCGGAATCCTTGACTGACATTATTGCCTTGGCCCGGGGCTTGCCGTCCATCATCTTGTTCAGCGGCAGGAATGTTGCCCTTCCCAGATTGCCTTTCTTGAGGACCGCTATTGCATCTGCGGCCACCTGATCGTCGTCGACGACTATGGCCTGCATCTTACCGCCTGCGGCTATGGACAGCGCTGTCTCGTATTCAGGGTCCACGGTCCCGAGCTCCATTATGGTCCCGTGTATCCCCTTGAGCGCGCCCTTATCCCTCATCTCGAGGACCGCCGTGACCGCATTGGCGCCTCTGGTCACCCTCTCAGTGACCTTCTTCTCCGCCAGCAGGCTGTTGTACTCGTCGCTTATCCTGCGTATGGCGCTGTTGAGGTCGGCCTCCTGCTTCTCGAGCTCTGCCTCCTCCCTCTTGGCAGCCAATATCTTCTCCGTGAATGTCTTGACATCGGAGACGGGGCCCGCATCCTCCTTCGCCTTCTTGATGCTCCACTCGCAGTCCTTTATCTCGAAGCCCACTCCGTTGACCTGCTCCTCAAGGGAGGCCAGGGACCGCGATGCCTCCTCTTCCGCCGTCTGCGCCGTAGCGGCATCGATGCTGGCCCTGTGCTCTGCGGACCCCTTCTCATCGATGGCCTTCTCAACTCTGACCAACCTCTCCTGGAGCTCCGTGTGCTCCCCGCCCTTGCTGCTCATCTCCCCGCTTATGCGGGCCGCCTCGGCCTTGGCCTCCTCCAGCACCCCGCTCTTCAGTTTAAGGGCTATCTCGTTATCCTCTATCTCCCTGATGCAGGACCCGACGCTCTTCTCGGCTTCCGCCAGCATCTGCTTGGCTATGCTCAGGGAATTCTCCTGCTCTTCCTTGTCATCGGCCGCCCTCTCCATGCGGTCTGCGAAGGTCGCCATGGCTATCTTCACGGATTCGATCTTATCCTTCAGAGTGCGATATTCCGGACCGACCTGGGCCTCTATCTCGGCCTCCTTGTCCTTTATCTCAGTCTCCAGATCGGATATCCTCTTCCTGAGCTCCTCCCTCTTCTCCCTGAGTTGGGAGATCTCGTTATCGTGAACGGCGATCTGCTCCCTGGTGTACTCGAGATCGGCCTCTGCCGTCTCCAGCTGCCTGTGCACCGACTGGGCCTTCGCCATCTCCATGCGGCGCTGGGACTCCAGATACTTCTTGGCGGACTCCATGTCCTTCTCGAGCTGCTCGAGCTGTCTCTCCAGCTCGCCTATGACTATGTTTATGCGCTCCAGGTTCATCTCCGCCTCCTGCCTCTCGTTGGCGGCCTTGGAGATGTCCTCATCGTAGCTGGCTATACCGGATATCGAATCTACGACACGCCTTCTCTCGATGTTGCCCATGGTGACGATCCTCGTGACGTCCCCCTGCTGCACCATATTGTATCCGTCAGCGCTGATCCTTGCCCTGGTTAGAAGGCTGTCGAACTCGCCCATGGATGATTTCTGGTCGTTGACGTAGAAATATGAATTGTAATTCTCCCTGTCCGAGGTGAATCTCACCAACCTGGTGAGCTTCACCGTATCGGAGTCCCAGGAGATCATGCGGTCTGTGTTATCGAATATCAGGGATACCTTGGTGAAATCGGCCCGGTTCTTGCTCTTGCCCCCGTCGAATATGAGGTCTGTCAGTCTGCCCGCCCTGATCGCCTTGGAGCTCTTGGGTCCGAGAACGAACAGGATCGCGTCCGTTATGTTGGACTTGCCCGAACCATTCGGCCCGGTGACGGCCATATACCCTTCGACCAGGGGTATCGTCATCTTGCCCCCGAAGGACTTGAAGTTCTCTAGCTCAACCTGTTTTAAGTACACTTGTGCACCCCTTTTGGGGGACAGTTCGGAGCCCGGCTCCTATTGCATCCCATTTCCCGCTTTCGCAGGCGGGTATGCTATCGCGAAAAACGATATAAATATGTTTTTAAAAGAGTGCCCTACTGGCTCTGCTAAAGGGCGGATTTCTCTATCAGAGCGGGTATATCCGCCACGGAGCCCACAACCGCAGTGGGCGACAGGCCCGAGCCCTCAAGGTCCTCTCTTGTCGCCTCCCCGGAAAGAACCAGGACGGACCTGGTGCCGGCATTCTCAGCCATCCTCATATCTGTGTAGATGCGGTCTCCCACCATCACAACCTCCGATGTCCTCACGCCCATCTTCTCCGCCGCCATCTCCAGCATCCGCCTGTTGGGCTTGCCCACGATCTCGGCTTTGGCCCCGGTCATGGACTCGAACATCCTTATGAACGGGCCAATGTCTATGTCGTACCCGTCCTCAGTGGGGCACAGGTCGTCGGGATGGGTCGCTACGAACAGGGACCCGTTCTTCAGGAAGCGATAGGCTTTGTTGATCTTCTCATAGGTTATCGACGTATCGAAGGCCAGCAGGACTATGTCCGGGTCCTCCTCGTCCGTCTCTATGCCGGCCTCGGAGATCTCGTTCACCAGATCCTCCACGCCCACGGGATAGACGCTCCTGCCGGGGTGTGCGGATCTCAGGTATCTCACGGTTGCGGTGGTCGATGTGAGGATGTTATCCAAGGAGACATCGAATCCCATCCTCTCCAATCTCTGAAGATAGAAGGCTCTGCCGTGGGATGAGTTATTCGTGAGGAAGACAAAGGGGATCCCCTTTTCTTTGAGGAATGAGACGAACCCGGCGGCCCCGGGGATAGCTTTCTCTCCCTTGTAGACCGTTCCGTCCATATCCAAGGCGAAGGCCGTCATGGCTTCAGCTCCCTGGCTATTCTCTCGGCGGTTATACTCAGACCCTCCTGGGCCGCTTTACCGTAAACGCATGCGGCGGGATGGAATGTGGGTATGAAGACCACATCCCTGCCTCCGATCGTGATCCGCAAATCCCTGTTGGCGACCTCGGACATGTTAACAGGATATCCGAGAATATCCCTGCAGGCCGATCTCCCCAGACCGACGACCACCTCGCATGAGGACAGCTCCCCTTCCAGGAAGACCCTGCATGCGGACATCTCGGACTGCTTCGGGTCCCTGTTGCCGGGGGGCCTGCATTTGACCGTGTTCGTTATCAGCAGGTCATCGCGGTCGACCCCGGCTTCCGCAAGTATCCGCGTAAGGCGCTTCCCGGACCTTCCGACGAAGGGCACGCCTTCCGCATCCTCCGTGGCACCGGGCGCCTCTCCCACAAGAGCCACTCTGGAATCCGGGTCCCCGGACGGAAGGACTATCTTCGTCCTGCCTTCCCACAGGCCGCAGAGCCTGCAGTCCGGATCCGGCCTCATCATTCCCTCCGGCCCAATATGCCGGATGCCGTTACCAGAGGGCGAAGGGTCACTCCTATGCCGGCCAGAGCCTCTCTGCCCCCGGCCTCCCTGTCTATCACGGATATGATGTCGGAGACTTTCGCCCCTGCGCCCCGGAGAACACCTATCGCCGAGATGCTGGACCCTGCGGAAGTGACCACATCCTCGACCACGAGAACATTGTCCCCTTCGCAGAGGGTCCCCTCTATGAGCTTGCCTGTCCCGTGGTCCTTCTTCTCCTTGCGGACCATCACATAAGGTATCCCGGTCTCCAGGGCCAGGGCTGCGGCCAAGGGCACAGAGCCCAGGACCACGCCTGCGATCCTGTCCGGCATCAGACCGTCCTCCTTCATCCTGGCTGCCATCTCCTCCGCGATTATCCTCAGGACGGCGGGGTCAGTGGACGCTTTCTTTATGTCGATATAATACTCGCTCCTGGCACCCGAGGCCAGAACGAAATCTCCGAACTGCAGGGCGCCGCATTCCCTCAGCGCCTTGGACAGCCTTCCCTCACCATGGCTCATTCTTAACACCCGCCTTGTAACCTATTATATTGACCACCCTGTGCAGAATGTACGTAATCAGCAACAGGACGATAAGTGCCAGTATGCTCCATCCTTCTATGTAGACGGAGTATATCCATTCGGGATAGAAAAGTGCGGTCAGAAGGAATGCGCCTATCAGGAAATCATACTGGTCCAGGATCGGCATCTCGGCCCCCCTCTCCTTGCCCATCCTCCTCTTTATCATGGACCCGCCCATGTCTCCCAGGACCGCACCGAAGGACAGCGTGAACAGTATGCCTATGCCGGACCACAGCGGCCCGAATCCCCAAAGGTCAGGGGATCCGAGAAGGTGCGCGATGCCCATCTGGATCAGACCTATGGCAACCCCCGCGAATGCACCTCCGAAGAGGCCGCGCCAGGTTTTGCCGTCCCCTAATATCCTTTTTCCTTTCCAGGTCCTTCCGAAATCCACGGGCTTCCCGCCGCCGAATATCACCGCGGCGGGGTTGGGAAGAAGCGCGGGCACGAAAACCCAGAGTCCCACCAGAACTGCTGACAAGATCTCCAATGCGGTCATGTTTCGCCTTACCGCAGGTAGGCAGGGCAATGGTTTAATTGTTTTTACCGGAGAAAAAGATGACAGCGTCCCCGGCAGGGTTCTCGGACGGGGAGGCATCGAAGCCCTTCAGGCCCGCCGCCCGTCTGTCCAGCACCGCGCAGAACCCTCTGTCGGTATCAGACCTTATGAGCCTGCCCCTTGCCTGCCTCATCTTCCTGACCGCAGGAGCCCTCACTATCCTCTCCCAGCCGTTCCCCAGCCTTATATCCGTATACCGTACCAGGGCCTTCTGCTTAACACTCATGAACGCATAGGGGATTCCTATTATCACGGCCATCTCCAGCTCCCTGTCGGGGAAGTCTATGCCCTCGCTGACCCTTCCTCCGGAAACAGCGAAGAGCACGGCCCCCTCAGCGGACCTGAACCTTCCTATCTCATCCGTGAGCTCGGATTGGTCCATCCCCCTTGACTCCATGAACGTGGGCCTGCCGATGAGCTCCGAAAGACCCAGGGACAGCAGATCATCCATTATCCTGTACGACGGGAAGAATACGGCGGTGTTCCTGTCCACGGATCTTATGAGGGAGACTATATGGTACACCATCCGTTCCCTGTTATCCCGGTCGTCGAACTCACCGAACTTCGTGGTGACATCCGTGGCGTGAACTGTTCTCAGATTCCCGGGATCGAAGGGGGATTCGAACATCTGGGTCTTTGCTCTTCTCAGATCAAGCTCTGAAACGTACTCGTCCAGCGGCCCCATGGTGCCTGACATATGAACAGAGGAATGGCATATCCTGAAGGGCTCTGCGGCAGGTGACGGGTCCATGCAATAAGCCTCGAAGGAGGGGTTCTCGCCTCCGTTCACAAGCTTCACGTATATCTCGTCCTCACAACGGCCCCAGAACTGAAGGAACCTCCCCAGGGAGCCCATGTACGATCTCGGGAGCTTCCTGCGGGCCTTCTTGCTCTCAGTCACCACCTCGCCCATCTCCACCAGGGATCTGTAGGCCCGTTCCAGGGATGCCGAGGTCGCTCCGAGCTTCCCCATGAGCGCGTCCTGCAGATAATATGGGGGGAGCATGGCATCCTCATCCACAACGAATTCCTCTACTGCCTCCGCCAGAGCGGAGCCGATGGCTGCGGTGAGCATCGTTGCCCTGATCCCTTCGCACAGAAGGGGATCGTTCCATTCCCTTGCCTCCTTCTCCGCAAGATCCAGTGCCCTCATTGTGTACTCGGACGTCATGACATCCCGCAGATAGTCCGGAAGATTGTGGGCCTCGTCCACTATCACCGTTACATCCTGAAGAGCGAAGTTCCCCCAATCCTCCAGGCGCCTCCTGATGTCCGGTATCGCGAAGAAGGAGTAGGGCACCGCGATCGCGTCCGCATAGGTCAGAGCGGCCTTCGCCGTTTCATAGGGGCATATGCCCCGGCCGGCGCAGTATTCCTGCAGCTCCTCCGGCTCCGGCATGGTACGCCTCATATGGTCTATGACGTCATCTATGCCATCCTGGCACATCCTGTCGAAGAACTCGCATCCCCTGGTTCCGCACTCCTCCTTCTTCATTGCTGAGCAATATTTGGAGAGCTCCTCAGAGGAGCCGGAGGAGAGCTCGGGGTCTCCTGCTATGGACGGGCAGGTGGATGGCGTGCGGCCCTGCATGGCAACTCCGAACACATGCGCCCGCTTCGAGATGGCCCTGAGCTCGGAGATGACCTGTCTCTGCTGGGACTTCGTCCTTGTGAGGAACAGCACCTTTCTGCCGGCTTCCATCGCCTCGGATAGGACGCCGGACAGGGAGCATACGGTCTTGCCCGTCCCGGTGGGCGATTCCATGACGGCTGTGCAGCCATGGGATACGGATGCCTTCACGAAATCCACGATATCGCGCTGATGACGGCGGTACCTGTAGGGGAAGACGTCCATGCGGACGTCTTCGCTTACAAGTATAAAAAGGATGAAGGGGAGATGGCCGAAGACGGCCGGGGATCACTGTTCGCTTCCGCGGTTCCAGATGTCGTCGGGGAGCTCGTCGTATACAGACAGGTTCTCCGCCTCCGGCTCCGCGGTCTCGGTCCGGTTCTCCGCAAGCTCCTCGATCTTGTCGCGCCTGAAGAGCCAGTAGTGTATCCTCCACTCCCTTCCGTCGTAGAGGGTTGTCTCCTCCCTCTCGGTGGTGAGTATGGCATTATCCTCCAGCATGTAGAAGGCATCCCTGTCCTCCGGCTCCAGTATGTTGTCGATTATTCTCTCGGAGTATCCGAAGAAATTGAGGACATGGAGAGCCAGGTCTCCGGCCTCCACCTCATCGATCCCTCTGTTGTTGGGACTGTTCTTTATCGCCTGGGTCAGTTCCTCTACCGTGATTATGCCTGTCATTTCCCACCTCAAAGCAGGTTTATGTATCTCGTTATGTTCGAGCCTATCTCGGAATCGATCTTGGAGATTATGGCGGGAGGCACCTTGCCGTCCACTGCCATTATCATGACCGCGTCCCCGCTGGGGGACGATCTGCCGACGGTCATCTGTGCCACGTTTATGTTGGCGTCGCCGAGTATCTTCCCCACAGAACCGATCACCCCGGGCCTGTCCGTGTAACGGGTGATTATCAGGTCGGAGGTCATGGCCATCTCGAATGAGTATCCGTTCACCCCTACGAGCCGGGGTATTCCGGCGAACACCGTACCGCGGACCATGGTGGTCTCGCTGCCGGATGTGACCTTTACAGTTAGGGTCCCGTCGTATATAGTGTTGTCATCGCCTTTGGATTCCATGACGGATATGCCCTTTCCCTTGGCTATGCTCATGGCGTTGATCATGTTGGCCTTCTCGCCGATTATGTTCTGAAGCACGCCGATGACCACGGATGTGGAGATCCTGCGGATGTCCAGCTTGGCTGTCTCCCCGCAAGCTATGATCTCCAGCTTGTCGATGGGCCTTGCGCCGTTCACCTGATGGGCCACTATCCCCAGGTCCTCTGCCAGGGGAAGATATGCCGCCGTCTCGGGGTCCAGCTTGCCCTTGGGCGCATTGACGGCGCTGTCGATCGTGTCCTCCTTGAGGAACCTGACCATGGAATGGGCTATCTCTACGGCAACCCTCTCCTGAGCCTCTTCGGTGCTCGCTCCCAGGTGGGGCGTTGTCACCAGGTTGTCCAGCTCCAGAAGGCACTTCTCGGATTCGCACAGGGGCTCTTCCACCCATACGTCCACTGCCGCCGCGGCGATCCTCTTGGATTTGAGAGCATCGTACAGCGCCTTCTCGTCGACTATGCCGCCGCGGGCAACGTTGACCAGCATGGCATTGGGCTTCATCATGTCGAACTGCTTCTTGCTTATCATGTTCCTGGTGTCAGGGAGCAGGGGCGTATGGATTGTCATCACATCCGACTTCCTGAGGACCTCTTCCAGATCCGTAAGGCGGACGCCGATGCTGTCCGCAACCTCCTTCGGCAGGAATGGATCATAACCGATTATCTCCATGTTGAAATGCTTCAGGCGCTTGGCGACCTCGCCGCCTACGCGGCCTACGCCTATGATCCCAAGGGTCTTCCCGTTGAGCTCCTTGCCTACGAACTTGTTCCTCTCCCACTTCCCGGCGTGCATTGACGCATGGGCCCACGGGATGTTCCTGGCCGTCGACAATATGAGGGCGCAGGAGTGCTCGGCCGCCGATACTATGTTCGCGGCCGGGGTGTTCATCACGAGTATGCCTCTCTCGGTGGCTGCGGGAATGTCCACATTGTCCACTCCGACACCGGCACGTCCCACCGCCTTGAGATTCTTCGCGGCATCCAGGACCTTCTTGGTGACCTTGGTGCCGCTCCTTATGACAAGACCGTCGTATTCTCCTATTATGGCGCAGAGGGCATCCTCCGACAGACCTGTTTTAACATCCGTTTTTATCCCCGCGTCGACGAGGATCTTGATCCCTTCATCGGACAGGGGATCCGAAACAAGAACCTTCATTTCATCTCCTCCATTATTCCTTTCATCGTGTCAAGCAGCTCCGCCAGCGTATCCGGGGTGACGTCCCCCATGTGCCCTATCCTGAATGTCGAGGACTTGACCTCCCCGTATCCGTTGGATATCTCGTAACCTTTAGCCTTCAGGGCCTTGTGGAATGCATCGAAATCGAGCTCTCCGCGGTTGAGAACGCCTATGGTCTTGGACCTGCTGCCCTCCTCCGGGAAAAGACCGTTGAGATTCTCGTCAGCCCATTTCTCAACCATGGAGGCCATCTTATCGTGCCTCCTGTACCTGGCGGCCATGCCCTCCGACAGCGCTCTGTCCAGCTGATAGTCCAGTCCGTAGAGGAGGGACACAGGGGGAGTCGTCAGGGCGTAGTTCTCGTCGGCGTTCTTCTTCAGCTTCTGGAAGTTGGTATAGTAACCGCTGTTCGGTATTTTCGCAGAACGCTCTATTATCCTGTCGCTTATGAGCCCGATGGCCAGGCCGGGGGGCAGCGCAAGGGCCTTCTGGGTCCCGAAGACTATGGCATCGGCGCCCATCTTATCCACCTTGAGATCGGCAGCGAAGGCCGACGTCACCGCATCGACTATGATCATCGCATCAGGGTTCTGCTTCCTGGCCTCACCGGCAATGGCAACACTGTCACTGAGCACTCCGGTGGAGGACTCATTGCTGACCCAGTTGACGGATTCTATGTCCTCCCCGACCTTCCCCTCAATGTGGGACGGCCGCATGGCCCGGCCCCAGGGGACCTTTACGGCTACGACCTCTTTGCCGTTGTATGTGGCACAGTCAATCATCCGCTCCCCGAAGGAACCGTTCGATATGCTCAGGCACTTCTTCGAGACGGCGTTCCTCACGGACCCCTCGATGAGAACCGTGGCGGAACCGCCCAGCAAGAAGACGTTCATGTCCGTTCCCAGGGCCTTCCTTATCTTCTCGACGATGTTGCCGTGCAACTGTTTGTACTCTTTGCTGCGGTGCGTGATCATCGGTTTGGTCGTGGACTGCAGCACCTCGGGCTCTACATTGACAGGACCGACGGTGAATAATCTTCTGCTCAAACTAATCTCCTCGGAGGATGCCCTTTCACAGGGACTCCTCCTCTATCGGACGGGCGGATATAATATTTGCGTGCATGCGTGCACGCGCCTCACAACTGGGAGAGGCTCTTCTTTATCCTGGAGAAACCCTCGATTATCTGGCTCTCGGACGTTGCGTACGACACTCTGAAGAATCCTTCCCCGGCAGGTCCGAAGGCCCTTCCCGGGGTCACGGCAACGTGACCCTTCTGCAGAAGATGCTCTGCGAGGTCCGTGGATTTGATGTTCTTCTCGTACTTGGGGAAGAGATAGAAGGCTCCGTCGGGCTTGCAGCACTCAAGACCCGGTATGTCGTTTATCAGGTCCAGTGCCAGGTCCCTGCGCCTCTTGAACTCCGCGACCATCTTGCAGCGGCTTTCCTGAGGGCCGTTCATGGCCTCCACCGCAGCCGTTTGGACGAAGGATGTGCAGCAGGTTATCGAGTGGGTCTGCAGCTTGTTTATCGCCCTTATATCCTCTTCAGGGGCTATGACCCAGCCGATCCTCCATCCCGTCATCGCGTATGTCTTCGACAGACCCGATACGGTGAATGTGTTGTCAAAGGCACCATCGAAGGATGCCATGGGGAAGTGCTTCCCCCCATAGATTATGTGCTCGTAGATCTCGTCTGACATGATCCTCACGCCTCTGTCGGCGCAGATCTTGGATATCTCCCTCAGGACGCTCTCAGGCTGCACGCAACCCGTCGGATTCGAAGGGGAGTTTATGATGAGCATCTTGGTCCTGGGCGTTATGGCGGCCTCCACATCTGCGGGGTCGATCACGAAGCAATCCTCGAATTTCGTGTTGATATACACAGGCTCGGCTCCGGACAGGCGGATGACGGCCTCATAGGATACCCATGCCGGGTCGGGCAGAAGGACCTCGTCACCCGGATCCAGGTACGCCAGGGCGATCATGAATATCGCCTGCTTCGTCGGGGTCACCAGCACATTGGCGGCCTTGCAGGGGATCCCTTTGCTGACGGCCTCGGCTGCTATGGCCTTCCTCAGAGGCGTTATCCCCATGGACGGAGTATAATGCGTGAAACCGCTCCTGACGGATTCCACACAGGACTCCACTATATTGTCAGGTGTGGCAAAATCAGGCTCTCCCATGGAGAACGAAACAATGTCCACGCCGTCAGCCTTCATCTGACTGACGAGATTCGCGATCTTTACCGTTCCCGACGCAGGGACATTCTGCAGCCTCTTCGAAACCATTGATTCAACCTCTAGCACAACTGAATAGATATTTTTTTGCTGAGCATCCGACGTACAACACGGGATCAGGTCATGAGATCCTTGAGGGATCCGTCCTCCGCGGCCTCCCTGATCTCCTTCGCTATACGTCCTCCGGTGCTCATACCCGGGTAGATCAGATCGGCATAGGGAGAGCCTGATATGAAGGGATTGGTCCCTGCCACGATCCTTGTGGAGATCTCGAAGACCTTGAACTCCAGCTTATCGGTCACAATGGTCTCCAGACAGAACGGGCCCCACATCCCTCCGAAGAGATCGTAGGAACGGTTGACTATCTTCTCCGCCATCTCGAAGGCCTTCGGCAGAAGGGACTCCCTGATGACGACAGGCATGTTGCCCGTGACGACGAAGGAGGGGTAGAGGCCGTGCCTCTTCAGTTCCTCCACCGAGCCCAGTTTGTACAATTCGTCTATGTTGCTCTCATCCCTCCTGTCGATGGAGAGCATCTCGAGGGTCCCGCCCCTGGACACCTTGTAGCCGTCCTCCCTGTACGGCGAGTAGAAGAAATGCAGATAGTACCTGGTCCCCAGGCAGTACTCCTGGATGGTGTACGGCTGGGTGTTGTCTATGGACATCTTGAAATCCGGATAGTCCTTGGCGATGAAGAATCCCCTTCCGCCCTTGGCACCGAAGTACTTCACCAGAACCGGTTCCGATATCTCCCTTGCGTCAGTGAATATACGGGGCATGGCCACACCTGCCGAGGTTATCCACTGCCTCTCCATGTCCCTGTTGGACTCCCACTGGAGAACGGCCCTGTTGCAGTATGCCGGCACCTCGTAGTCCTCGAATCTCTTGGGTCCCATGTACTCAACGAAGGAACCGTGGGGGATTATGATCACGTTCCTGTCGTGAAGCTCCTCCACCCTGTCCTCCATGTCGTCGAAGTCCTTGTAGCGGATTATGTCATCCGGCTTCGCAAGAGGGAAGGCATCGTAATACTTCGTGTCGTGGGATATCGTCAGGCCGAGGGTCTTGAACCCGGCCTTCCTGGCCCCGTGGAAGATCTGCAGAGACGAGTGAGAACAAAGGGTCGCGATGGTGATCTCGTCCTTGTCGTAATCTTCCAAAATCGAATCGATCTTCTTCTTAGGGACCATGTCCTCTATTTGATTTCCTCATTTAAAGGTTACCTTTGGAATGCTTCCGCCGAATCGTCTGCATCTTGACGGTGATCTGCTTTCGGTGACCCCCTGCAAGAACTTATTAAGTGACCCTTCGATGGGGAAAACGGGGGGCTAACCGAGACCCCCTCGTAAAAGGAGAGTCGGTAGAATGAACAAGGAAGAACTGACACCCCATGTGGAAGAACTGAAAAGGGTGCTTGAAGAGAAAGTGACTGAGAAAGAGCTCATGGATGAGCTTGACAAATATGTTAACGAATACGGCGTCGATATGGAATCCGCCAAGCGCGCAATAAGGCGGAAGTTCGGCGGGGAGGAGTCCGGATTCGTCACGGGGAATGCCGTATCGAAGAAGATCGGGGACCTGGCAGGCAACGAACCCAACGTGGACATAACCGCCAGGGTCGTATACGTGGAGAAGAAGCAGATACGTGCCAGAGGAGAGGACAAGACGATCATCTCCGGAATACTCGGGGATGATACGGGAACTGCATCCTTCACCATCTGGAGCGACAGCTACGATCTGGAAAAGGGCTCGGTATACATTTTCAAGAACGCTTACATAAAGACATGGAACGACAGGATCCAGGTCAACATGGGCAGCCGCGGTGTCGTGGAGAAAAGCGATGCAACCATCGATTTACCGGAGCGCACCATATCCTACACCTCCGTGGAATCCAAGATCGGGGACCTGAAGGAGGGCATGGGCAACGTGTCCGTTACCGGCAGGATCCTCTCGGTGGAGGAGAGGAATGTCAACGTCAGAGGGGAGGACAAGATCGTGTACTCGGGTCTGATGGCTGACGACACCGGGAAGGTGCAGTTCTCTGCCTGGAACGATCACAATCTGAAAGAAGGGGAGACGATCCTCATCACCAACGCTTACATACGCGGATGGAAGGGCATCCCCCAGCTGAACATAGGGGACAGATCCGAGGTCAGCAGGGTCGACGACCCCTTCGGGAGTGCGGATCTGGATATGTCCAGCAACAAAACTCTGAGGGAGGTCTCTGAGTCCGGCGGTGGCCTGGATATAACCGTTTCCGGCCTCGTGGTCGATCTGAGGGGAGGGAGCGGGCTCATATTCAGATGCCCGCAGTGCAACCGCTCAGTGCTGGGAGGGGAATGCACCAACCACGGGAAGATAGACCCCGTTCACGACCTCAGGATGAAGATCGTGCTGGATGACGGGAGCGGCGCCATAGGCGCAGTGCTCAACAGGGAGCTTACCGAGAAACTGACGGGCGTGACCCTCGAGAACGCAGTCAGCCTTTCCAAGGCCAGGGGGGAATCCGGCATAATCGCCAGGGAGATAGCCCCGAAGATACTGATGAAAAGGCTCGTCCTGAGGGGCAACGTCATGAGCGATGAGTACGGCCCGATGATGATCGTCAGCGAGGCTGACACAGAGGAAGTGGATATCGAGAAGGCTGCCACCAAGCTGCTGGATGTCGTGGAGGGAACGCTATGAACGCCAGAGAGACCGCCTGGAGGGTGTTCGCCGGGGAGCTGAACTCCTCCAGCCTGGAGATTAAGAGCGAGGAGGAGAAGTCCCCCTCGTACCTGGTGACCCCTCTGGGTGCGAAACTGAACAGGATCCTGATCGCAGGGGTGCTCCTGGACAAGGAGAACACCGGCACCGAGGAGGAGCCCATGTGGAGAGGGAGGATACAGGATGTCTCCGGGAATTTCTTCATAAATGTGGGAAGGTTCCAGCCCAACGCCGCCGCGTCAATGGCGGATATCGAGGCCCCCTCCTATGTCGCGGTTGTCGGGAAGGTCCGCACCTACACGGCAGACGACGGCAGGGTCTTCGTCACCGTCAGACCGGAGACCGTAACCAACATCGACGAGAGAACCAGGAACCTCTGGGTCCTGGAAGCCGCCCAGTCCACCTGGGACCGCCTGGTGAGGATGAAGGATGCGCTGCGTGTGCAGAACGCCGGGAGGCAGGACCTCGTCAACAAAGGTTTCTCCCAGGAGGATGCGGACGGCATAATCAGCGCTCTGGAGCATTACGGGATACCTGAGAGCTCCAAGTACCTGAAGCTGGTCCAGAATTCTCTCCGGATGCTCCTGCCCGACAGGAACATCGATCTGGGTCTTCCGGAGGATATCGCCGACGCACCGGACGAGATCGTTCTGGGAGAGGATACGGGCAAAGGCAAGGAGTTCCTGCTCAGCCTCCTGGAAGCGATGGACATGGGCGAGCTCGGGGTATCCATGGATGTGATTCTGAAGAAGGCCGCCGAGAACGGTATGTCTCCCGAGGAAGTGGAGGAAGCGTCCGATGCTCTGATGGATGACGGCCTGGCCTATGAGCCCAAGGTCGGATTCCTCAAAGCCATCTGAGCTTGAGAAACAAAAAATGCGGGGGAATCCCCCCGCATATATTCCCTTGTTATGCGAACTCGCTTTTCGCCGTGTACTGGAAATAGATCGCTATTATCCCGAGAACCAGACCGATCAGGGTCCAGAACATCAGAACGGTCAGGATTATCGTGAGTACGAACGCAACGGCCCAGAACCTCTTGGTGAACGTCAGGGCCGCATCGACCAAGGCCAATACCCCGACTGCGATCATCAGATATCCCGCCGTCTCAACTGAGGACAGGAGCATGTCATAGGTTATACCGTAGTCGATCATCACCTGGGCACTGGCCGGATCATTCATGACCTCATTGGCAATGGCAACCGCATCCATGAGCATCATGGCTCCGAAATACAGGGAGAATCCCGCAAGTACCACAAGCATGCCTGTGACCAGGATGATTTTTCCTTTGTTGTTGTCGTTGCCTTTCTTGTTCTGATGATCGGGCGTGCCGCTCGCGACGGTTCCGCTCACGGGCGTGCCGCATTCCTGGCAAAAGGTAGCGGACTCGTTAAGCGTCGCGCCGCACTGTGTGCAGAAAAGCGGTGCTTCGTTTTCCATGGAGCGACATATGAATGGCACTGCTTAATAGGTTTATCGTTTTGCCACACAGTTCAGCCGTGCTTCATCTCCTGAATGCCACGGAACCGTATCCGACGACTGCCGTCGGGTCATATCCCAGGGAATCCCATGAATCCGAATACCTGAGGAGCTCTGCCGACGATGGCCTTGCAGCGGATATGGCCGCTGCCACGGGGCCGTATCCGCATGCGGATATGCGCAGATCGCTTATGTGCCCGTACATGGACCGGATGTTCAGTGCCAAAATGTCATCCAATATGATCCCGTCGAGCCGGGCCGCCTCCTGTCTCGGAACGTAATGGGAGAGGTCCGATGATGCGACGATGATGACATCATGGCCTTCGCATGCCCTCCTGATCGCAGATGCGAGGCGCTCCGCGGAGACGGGGTCCTGCCTCCTCATAATCACCGGCACTATCCTCGCATCCGGGTCTATGAATTGTATGAACGGGACCTGGACCTCAACGGAATGCTCTCTCATATGGGCATTGGGGCTGTTCGGTATGAGCTCTGAAAGCCTGCCCGCTATCTTCTCATGTATCCTGCATTCGCCCAAAGGTGTGACGTACGGGTCCCCGCACATAACGTAATCGAAGGGCACTCCGTGATGATCCGGACCTATCACGACATAGGCCTCGGGCAGCCCGTCCTCCGCCACCGCTTTGTATGCATAGGCGGCATTCATCCCGGATGCCCTGTAGCCTGCGTGAGGCGCCATTATGGCGAATATGCTCCTCTTCCCGGAGGACTTCCCCGGAAGCCCCGGTCCCTGCTTGCCCGAGAAGCACCAATTGAGCTCCGCGGCAAGGGCGTCCCTGTCGAGGGGATAGAATTTGCCTGCGACTGCGGGATATCTCATGAAAAGAGTAAGTTGTTTGGAGGGGAAATAGTTTTAGAGCCTTGCCTCGAAATCCTCGATGGTGAAGGCGAAATCTTCCGGGTCCTTAAGGTCGCCCCTTGCGACAAGGACCTCCCTGGCCAAGAGCCAGTACACGCACGCCAGCGCAGCCCTTCCCTTGTTGTTGGTGGGTATTACGAGGTCGACGTTCCTGGTCTCGTTGTTGGCATCGCACATTGCGATGATCGGGATCCCCACATTCAGTGCCTCTTTCAGCGCCTGCTTGTCAGCGGCGGGATCGGTGCACAGGAGGACCTCGGGCTCGATGAAGTCTTTGCTTATCGGATTGGTGAGTGTCCCGGGGACGAAACGGCCTGCGGAAGCGGGTGCGCCGATCGATTTGGAGAACTCCCTGGCGGGTTTCTGCCCGTACTGCCTGGAAGAGACCACCAGGATCTTCTTGGGGTCGAAGCGGGAGAGGAAGTTCGCTGCGAACCTTATCCTCTCGTCGGTCTTCTTCACGTCAAGAACGTAAAGGCCGTCCTGTCTGACCTTGTATATGAAATCCTTCATATCGGCGCTTTTCTGCTGTGTGCCGATGTGCACGCCGGACGTAAGATAGATGTCCTCGGCGATCAGTAAATCGTTGTTCTCCGCTTCACTCATGTGTAATCCTCAGTTCAGTCCCTGACTACGGTTATCGGTATAAGGTCCTCTTCATACTCCAAGAGAGCCACGTCTATGGGGTCGATCATGTTCTCCGGGTACTCTGTTAGGACCGGAGCGCCATATGAGATCTGGAGAGCTCTGGCACCAATAATCCTCGCCTTCTCAAATCTTGTATATTTCATAGACTCACCTTCAGGGCAACGTTGGGTATTAGGATGATGATTATAAAGGTTTTGGAGATTGACCGCTTCCCCGCTGCTAGGAGTGAAAAGGAAATATAGAGGCTGGCTCCATGAAGAGCTTGTGACAGATGAACCTATGCTCTGCGCGGCGGCGTTCTTCAGGAACAAAGGCAAGAGCGTCGTGACCGAGAAGGAGTTCCTTATGGGCATATCCATGGACTTCAGGTGGATGCCTTACTCAGATGCCAAGGAGCTGCTGGCCGCTCTGTTGGCTGCCAAGGTGGTCAAGAGGGACGGGGACCTCATAAGACCGGCCTTCGACGTCGCTGGTGCGGATGTCCCCGTGGCGTACAGGCCTCCGGCGGATCTCATCAGGAAGGCTGCTCCCTCAAGGGAGACGGACTCCATGAATTTTCCCCAGATCATAGCTTTCGCGGAGAAGCACGGGATGAGGAAGAAGGATTTCATCTCGGCCAGCAACGCTTTGCAGAAGAGACTGGGCATATCCCCCGAGGCCGCGGGCCTGATCGTCCTCAGGGACAACGGGACCGATATCTCGGAAATAGCTGAGAAGGTCTACTCCGGGATCTCCCGGGAATGATCATTCTCTCCTTATGAAATCCTGAAGGGTCATCTTGCCCGATGACCCGCTCTGGGTGCCGCCGGAGTATGCCACTTCCTCCATCAGCGATATGCCCAGGGCCTTCTCGATCCTCGCCACCAGCTTATCCTCCGGTATCAGGTCGTTGGCCTCTATCTTGGACAGCATCCCCTTCTTTATCCCAATGGATGCGGCGAAATCCTCCTGGCTCAGTCCCTTCCTCATACGGGCTGTCCTTATGGCCTCTCCGTATTCGTCCATCAGGTGCCGGCTCTCCTTCCCCGAGTAGATATCCCTGGTCTGCATCCTCCTCTCGCGGGACTGCAGCCTTTGCTCTATGGCCTGTGCGCTCGGGCCCTTCTGGGCCACTCCCTTGGACTCCCTCTGCTCATCCCCGAACCTGGCACAGGCTCCGCACAGGTTCAGCTTGGTCCTCTCTATGAACACGGGCTTTGTCGTCGGCACATCCTTGCCGCACATTTCACAGATCATATGTTCCATCCCAACGACGGATATATAATTAAACATGACGAGGCCCTCTCCGAGACCTTTATCCACCTACATGATATCCATTAATCATACGAAAGGTAATAAAACAAGGCGCAATATTGATGAGGGAGAGAGAATGGAGATGGAAAACTCACAGAACAAGGAGTTGGCCTCCGAGCTTAAGTCCAAGATAAGCCTCTTGGAGGAGCGCAACGTAAGGCTCATGGAGGACCTTCAGAACGTCGAGAACGAGAAACGCTACTCAGAGAGCGAGCTCTTCAGACTTCAGAAGGACCTCACAAGGCTCAGAGCGGAAATGGAGAGACTGAAGAGCCCTCCGCTTATAGTAGGGACTCTGAGGGACCTTCTGCCGGACGGCCGCGTGGTGGTCAAGAGCTCCACCGGACCCGATTTCATCGTCTCCGTTTCAGAGTACTGCCCGGTGGAGAACCTGATCCCCGGGTCCAGAGTATCCCTCAACAAGCAGACACTGGCCGTCATGAGCGTGCTGCCGTCGCCTCTGGACCCCATAGTCACCGGGGCCGAGATACTGGACAAGCCGGACATAACCTATGATGACATAGGCGGACTGAAACAGCAGATGCTGGAGCTCAGGGAAGCTGTGGAGGACCCCCTCCTCAGGCCGGAGCTCTATGCCAAGGTGGGCATCGAGCCGCCGAAGGGCGTTCTGCTGGTGGGTCCCCCGGGAACCGGGAAGACGCTGATGGCCAAAGCCGTCGCCAATGCCACTCAGGCATCATTCATAAGGCTGGTGGGTTCCGAACTGGTGCAGAAGTACATCGGAGAGGGTGCCAGGCTTGTCCGCGAGCTGTTCGAGCTTGCCAAGGAGAAGGCGCCCAGCATAATATTCATAGATGAGCTGGATTCCGTCGGGGCCAAGAGACTTGACGTATCCACCTCGGGCGACCGCGAGGTCCAGAGGACCCTGATGCAGCTCCTGGCGGAGCTGGACGGATTCTCCCCCCTGAGCGAGGTCAAGATCATAGGGGCCACGAACCGCCCGGACATACTGGACGATGCTCTGCTTCGCCCCGGCAGGTTCGACCGCATAATAGACATAGGCCTCCCGGACATCGACGGCCGCACCGAGATCTTCAGGATACACACGTCCAGGATGAACCTGGATGATACGGTTGTGCCCAGGAAGATGGCGGAGCTCACCGAAGGCGCATCCGGAGCGGAGATAAAATCCATCTGCACGGAAGCCGGGATGCTGGCTATAAGGGACAACAGGGACACTGTAACGATGAACGACTTCCTCGACGCGAAGATAAAGGTGCTCGAGGCAGGAAGGAACAAGATGAAACCTGTTCCGGCCCTGATGTTCGGATGAGCTCAGTTTGAATCCGCATCGGGGTCATCGCCGCCGAAGAACGTCTGTACTGCGGCGGCGTGTATCCCGTCCATGCCTTCACCGGTCTCAGAGGATACTGCGAGGACATCCCCGAACATTCCGAGACCCTCTACGGCTTTGTAGAGTTCCTGTCCCACTACTGTGCTGGGGTCTGAGCTCTCATCGGACAGGTCGGAGTACAAGGCATACTCATCACTGTGCCAGAGCACCATTCTCTCAACCGTCTCCGGGTCAACGGTATCCGTTTTCGTCAGTACGTTGATCATGGGAACACCCAACCTGAACTGCACAAGAGAGGAAAGCACAAGGGTTGAGATGAATCCGTTGGGACTTCTGCAGAGCATGGGATCTAGAAGGTACGCCGTCATGGACCTCTCTTTCCCGAGAGCCTCCATTATCACATTGGAGGACTCCCTGAAGGCGAACAGCTCCAGCTGCCCGGGTGTATCCACCAGGAGGAATGTGCTCTTCATCTCGTCAACGGCCTCGGTGAGCTTTCTCACATTCAGGGCCATGAGGTCCGCGGCGACCACCTGAGCTCCGTTCGGTCCCAGAGCGTACTCGTCCATTACCTCGTTCATGGATACCCACTCCCTTATGTCCACATCCGCCTCGTAGGGCAGTGCGTCCGCCCCCGGATCCAGGTTAAGGACCGCGACGTCGATGCCCCTTTCCAGGAGCCATGAGCGGTATGCGCTGACGAGGGTGCTCTTGCCGCTTCCTGCCGTGCCGACGAAATAGATTATCTTCATTTATGCTCGGTTCTTCAATGTTCCATTCATACAAAAACCTGCTTCTCCGCATCAGATAAGTATATATCGGGATCAACGGAGTTAAATAAATCATGTCAGCCGAAGTGCGGGCAGAACGGAAAGACAGACTGACGGGACTATTGGCCCTTGCAGCGGGGATCATTCTCTCTGCGGTGGTGCTCTTCGGGAGCACGGAACCTGGCTGGGTGCTCAACCAGCAATCTTTCATACCTTATCTGAACTGCGAAACGATATACGAGAAGGTCTTCAGCATCGGACTCACCATCAGCGGAACTCTGGTGGCCATCTTCGGCGTCGATCTCATATGGCTGAGAAGGAGGGATGTCCTTTCTGCCGCCGGTGTGCTGTTCCTGATCGCGGGACTGATATCCATGAATATCACCCTCTTCGTAAGCGGTTGGGATTCGCACGGGATGCTCATGGAGGCCATGGCCCTCTGTATACTGCTGGGCATATCGCTTATGAATGCCAACGACTGGATCGAGGAGAGGTTCCTCGCCGGGGGCATATCCCTTGTGCTGATCCTCGCGCTTCTCGCATTGCTCATAATCAACGGGATCTCGGGATTCTGGGTTCCCGCCACCTACGGATTCTCGGCGTGGCTGATAATCCAGGGCCTGAAATTCCTATCCGAATGACACCCACTTTAATAAGTAAGAAGAGCTATCCCCCCCAAAGGTGTTCTAATGACAGACAAACCCACTATAGTATCGGCAGGAAAGACCCTGGCTATCCTTGGCGGGATCATCTGCATAATCGGAACCGCACTGACTTTCGATGCAGGCAGCATCAATGTGATGGTGGAGATCGGGCTTCCCCTTCTGTCCGCCGTTCTGTTCTTCGCTGTCAGCGGGGCGCTCAACGTCAACGGCGGCATGAAGGGGGGTGTAATGATCTTCGTTTCCTTCCTCAACATAGCCGTACTGACGTTCGGCACGATATACGGGACCATGGACCTCTACCTTGGTGCAGTCCTGATATTGCTCGCCGCAGCAGTTCTCGCATCGATATCGTCTTCCGGTACCGCCAGATGGATCCAGGCCGACAGGATATGAAAACCCTTACAAACTCAAACTTTTATCTACCCATTAACCAATCTGTAGAGAGGTGGTTCCCAGATGGATGAGAAGTATACTTTCGCCCTCAGGAAGATTGCTCTCTTGGGAGGGATGGACGATTACATAGCCGTCTCCTCTCGGGAATTGGGCGAAGCATTGGAGATGAGCCAGCAGTCCGCATCCAAGAGGATCTTGGAACTACTGGAGAGGAAATACATAACCAGGGACCTGGGAGCCAGGAAGCAGAGGATAAAGCTGACACAGGAGGGCATCGAGGAATTGAAGAAGGAGTACAACGAGTACCGCCGCATATTCGAGCTTTCCGACCACATCGTCCTTCACGGCACCGTCAAGAGCGGCATGGGGGAGGGCGGGTACTACATATGCCAGAACGATTACATGGAGCAATTCAACAACGTTCTCGGTTTCAAGCCCTATGAGGGCACCCTCAATGTCCATGTGGACAAGGAGGACATAGGCAAGCTGGATCTGATCAAGGGAACCTCGGGCCACACGATAGAGGGATTCAACAAGGACGGGCGCAGCTTCGGCGGCGTCACCGCCTACAAAGCGAAGATAAGGAACGTTGACTGCGCCATCGTCGTACCCGATAGGTCCCACTACAGGGACATCATCGAGATAGTTTGCCAGTACCATCTGAGGCGTACGCTGAGCATCAACGACGGCGACAGGGTGGACGTCCGCGTGGAGATCTGATCACTTAGTCAGCTTCTTCATCACAGAACGGAATACCATCATCCCGTCCCCTTCCTCCGGCTGGCCGTTCCTGGTCCAGTCCTGATGGGTATACCTCGTCAGCACCCTTTCCGGATGGGGCATCATACCCAGTACGTTCCCTGCGGGGTTGCATATGCCGGCTATGTCTGACGGGGAGCCGTTGGGATTCCACGGGTACACCGCCTTAGCGCCTCCGGGGCCCACATACCTGAATGCCACCTGATCGTTCTCCTCCAGCTTCTCTACGAAGCGCGGGTCCTCGCTGAGGAGCTTGCCCTCCGCATGTGCCAGAGGGAACATGACGATCTGCCCCTTCTTCATCTCTGAAGTGAATATGCACTTGCCCCTGTTATCATTCCTGAGGTATGTCGGACGGCATTCGAACCTGCCTGAGTCGTTGGTGCTCAGAGCCGCCGTGGGCGTCTCGGACATCACGCCTTCGAAGGCGGGCAGAAGACCCAGCTCCACAAGGGTCTGGAATCCGTTGCATACTCCCAGGACCGGCTTCTCGGATTCCACGAACCTCTTCAGCTCCGTGCCTATGTCGCTCTTTATCCTGGCAGCGAATATCGCCCCAGCCCTTACGTAATCTCCCGCGGAGAATCCTCCGGGGAAGGCCAGGATATCATAGTCCTCCAGATGGCGTTTCGCATGGACGGGGGCCTTCCCCGCCAGCTGCTTGAGGTGCACCAGCTCCGGTGACGCACCCACCATCTTGAAGGCCTGGTACATCTCATCTTCGCAGTTGGTCCCCTCTATGCGGATTACGCATACCTTAACATCCTCGGCTTTCATGCTGCACCTCCCATCACATTCCACAGAGGCCTGCTCCATGACTCGTACAGGCCGGACACGGGAATTCTGGCTCCTGCTATCGCAAGGAAGTCCCCGCCCGTCCTGCCTATCATCCTCGCATCCCCGCCCATGATCCCCTCGAACTCTTTTGCGGAGCTCTCTTTGATCTCCACTATCCAGCGGGTGTTGCTCTCAGAATAGAGCCAGATGCTCTCTTCTGCGTCTCTTGGAACATCTATCTCCGCTCCTACCCTTCCGGAGAGGCACATCTCGGCTATCGCAACCGCGGCTCCTCCGTCGGAACAGTCATGACAGCTCCTCACCAGGCGCCTGTCCATCGCAGAAAGCAGCTTCTCTGATATCCTCTTGAAAACTGCCGGGTCGGCTTTGGGAACGGCCCCTCCTCTGCCTCCGTACTTGCGGAAGAGAAGGGAGCCTCCCATCTCATCCTTGGTGCTCCCTACCAGATAGACTCTGCTACCTGGATCTTTGAAGTCTGCGCTGACGGCCTTCCTCGTATCCTCGATTATCCCGGTGGCCATGATCATGGGGGTGGGCAGCACTCCGCCGCCTTCCGACCCTTCATTGTACAGGCTGACGTTGCCTGACGGTATGGGTATCTCCAGTGCCCTGCATATGTCGCCAAGGCCGCGCACGGCCTCCCTGAACACGCCCAGCCTGTCCGGTTTCTCAGGGTTTCCGAAGTTGAGGCAGTTGGTTATGGCATCGGGCCTCGCACCTACGGATACGAGTCCTCTGAGGGCCTCCTCGACCGAGGACATGGCGCCGTTGTACGGGTCCGCCTCCGTGAACCACGGGTTGCAGCCTATGGTGGCGGCCAATCCCCTGAAGCTCCCCGGCACAGGCATTATTATGGATGCGTCACCGGGCCCTGCGGCATTCATCTTACCGACCATGGGTCCGAGGGCGGTTGATCCTCTGACCTCGAAATCATACTGCCTTATGGCCCATTCCCTGGATGCCACGTTGAGATCCGAAAGGAGAGCCGGTATGGCCTCTCCTGCGGACGGTATCTCCGGGAACACCTCATCCTCCTTGCCCGAGACCTTCGGGCTGACGTAGGGCCTGTCGTACGCAGGGCCTCCTGTCAGGAATTCCGTGTCCATGTCCAGGACCTTGGTTCCGTGCCAATACACCTTCGTTCTCGGAATGTCGGTGGTGACCGCGACAGGCGTGGCCAGAACGTCCCAGAGCTCGAATATCTCCAGTATCTTTTCGGTGTTCTCGGGCTTGCAGGTGACCATCATGCGCTCCTGGGACTCCGAGACCCATATCTCCCAAGGTGCCAGACCCTCCTCTTTCAGGGGCACCTTCTCCAAATGGACATCTGCTCCGCATTCCCCGGCGGAAAGGGCCATCTCACCGACGACGCAGCTGAGACCTCCTCCGCCCAGATCCTTCATCCCGGTTATGAGGCCGAGACGGTTTACTTCGAGGCATGCGTGTATTATCGGCTCCTTTGTTATGGGGTCCCCCAGCTGTACGGCCCCTCTCGAATCCTCATCAGAAGTGGAGGTCAGGTCCGCGGATGCGAAGGTCACGCCGTGTATGCCGTCCCTCCCGGTCCTGCCGCCTATCAGGATCATGGTCTCCCCGGACCCTCCCGCGAAGTTGTTGGTCAGCTCGTCCTTCCGGACTATGCCCAAAGCCCCTACGTTCACAAGGCAGTTCGTCGTGTACCTCTCATCGAAGAAGAAACCGCCAGTGATGGTCGGCACGCCGACCCTGTTGCCGTAATCCCTTATCCCGGACACTACGCCGCTGAGCAGGTACCTGGGGTGCTTCGTGCCGGGAGGGAGCTCCCCCTTCCTGTCGATGGGACCGAAGCACAGGGGGTCTCCGAGCCCTACGGGCTGCGCCCCCATGCATACGATGTCCCTGAGTATGCCGCCTATCCCGGTGGCTGCTCCTCCGTACGGCTCTATCGCCGACGGGTGATTGTGACTCTCTATCCTGAGGGCGTATCCGTGGTCCTCATCGAAGACCATGACCCCTGCGTCCCCTCTCGACAGAACGTTGGGGTGCTTCACCGAGAATACGAATTTCTTGAGTATGTTCTTGGAGCTCTTGTAGCAGCAATGCTCGCTCCAGGCCTGTCCCAGGGACTCCAGCTCCACGTCCGTCGGGTTCCTGCCCTCTTTCCTGAAGTAATCCACAATGACCTTCATCTCGTCCAGAGACAGGCTCAGACCCATCTCCGACGATATGCTCTTGAGCTCCTCATCGGAAGCCGAGAGTATGTTCACGTCATGGAGAGGGAAAGGTACGTCCCTCTTGACGGACAATGCCTTCTTCGCCATCAGATCATCTCGCGGTAACGCTGTAGCTCTGGATGACCGGGTTCGCCAGAAGAACGCGGCACATCTCCTCGCCGGCCTTCACAGCCTCGGATCTGCCCATATCCAGTTCCACTTCGAAGACTTTCACGCACTTGACGGAACCGACGCCTTTGAACCCGAGAGACTCCAGTGTCTTCTTCGTGTTGCTTCCTTCGGGGTCGGCCACGCCTTTCTTGAGCTCTATTCTTATCTCGATTACGGCCATTGCGCGTATATGAGAGTTCACTAATTAAAAGGATTCTTAGCCTACTCAGGCCGTGCGCCTTCCGAAGGCCAGGTATCCTGTGTGACCCAGCATGTCGAAGGATGGCCTCACGCCCCCCGGGTGGACCACCATCTCCCTCTGCATGGTCTCATACGCGAAAACATCCCTGAGGCCCGCGTCCCTCATCGCATTGACCGCGTTCTGAAGCTGATTGGCATTGGGGATGTAGACGCACACCATTCCGCCGGGCCTGACCTTGGGCAGCAGATTGCCGAAGGCGTTCTCCGGGTCCGGCATATCCATTACCAAGGCATCGGCCGTTATGTCAGGGTCTGCCTCCCGGGCATCGCACACCATGCACTCCCAGTTATCGAAGCCCATGCGCCTGACATTCCTGCCTGCCAACTGGGCGTTGTCCTCTCTGAGCTCCAGGGTGAGGACCCTCCCGTTCGGGGAGACCGCCCTCAGAAGGGCTATCGTCAGGGCTCCGGATCCGGCGCCCACCTCCAGGACCGTGCTGCCTGCCCTTATGTCGCAACGGAAGAGTATCACCTCCGCATCCTTCGGAGTGATTATCTGGGCTCCTCTCTCGAGAGAGGCCATCATATCGGCGGTGGTCGGTCTGAATACCGTGAACTCCTTGCCGGCCACCATCATCCTGGAGCCGTCGTCCAGCTCTCTGAACCTCTCACCGTCCACGGTGCCCAGGGAGTGTATCTTCAGCATCTTGTAGGCGACTTTGAGCCAGTGCTTCTTCCCGTAGGAGTCTTCCATGAAAACCGACTCATTCTCTTCGAAGGGCATGGGACGTCTATTGCGGAGCATCGGTTAATCATTTCGTATGCTCAAAGGGAACATATAGTTCTCAGAACCTTCTGAACGGCATGACATCCGGGATATTGGGGATAATGGCATGCCCGATGCTGGAGGATGAGCTGGTATACAGCCTCAGCAATGACAGGGAGGAGAAGGACATCTTCCTCCTCGATAACGATCACAACAAGATGATAATCCCGAAGCTGGAGGAGAACGGCGTCCCCTACACGCTATTGAACGAAAGGAGCTTCCTCAGCGGGGAAGCGGAGATCCCGGGGGACGGATACAGGATCGTGATATGGATGATGGACCTGGGCCTCCACGAGGAACCGGAGAATCTGAGGATAAGGATAAGGGAGCTCATGTCTGATTTCCAGGAGCATGTGGACGCCATAGCCCTCTATTACGGGCTGTGCGGCAACGGGCTGAAGGGAATAGAGGAATGGTCCTCTTCCAACCTTGCCGTTCCTATGACGATCTGCAAGGACAGGTTCGGGAAGGTTTGCGACGACTGCATCTGCGTGCCCATGGGCGGCACCGATAATTACCTGAGATTATTGAAGAAATACCCCGGGATCATGTACTTCACCCCCGGGATGGCCTGCAGCTTCGAGGAGTTCATGGACAGCATGGAGCTGTTCAGGGGCGTCGAGAAGGGGGACCGGGAGATGTTCAAGATGGTCCTGGAAATGGCCGATTACAAGTACGTCATGAAGATCCAGACGGGCCTGGGGGACCAGAAGAACTTCCAGAGGTGCGTCGAAGAGTTCGCCGAGGAGTACGAGCTGGAAGTGATGGAGCTGGAGGACGGATGGGTCAGCACAGAGGTGGCCGACCTGACCTACGGGCGTGCCAAGTCCCTTCTCAACGGTCACATGGAGCGGGCCGCATAGGCCAGCAGCTCCGATCTCTTGCCGCACACCAGGCACTTGCCCTCATGCTTCTCCGCAGGATACGGTGTGCCCAGGATCTTGATGTCCTTCTCCTCGACTTTCCCCCCGCACTCCACGGAACCGCACCACGGGAATGTGACGACCCTCTCTGGGACATCGTCCAATGATCCTATTGGCAGGACAGAGGATGCCTGGAAGGCCTCCGCCTTAGACCTCATGTCCTTCTTGATCTCTGCCAGTATCAGCCTGACGCCGGAGACCAGCGAATCCGATGATATTGTGCCCTTCTCGCCGTTGTCCCTTCTTGCGAAGGTTATGACCTCATTCTCGATGTCCCTGGCGCCGAGCTCCAGCCTCAACGGCACGCCCTTTATCTCCCAGTCATAGAACTTGCTGCCGGGCCGGTCATCCCTGTTGTCCAGATGGGTGCGCACACCCGATTCCCTGAGGATCAGGGCGATCTTCTCCGCCTCCAGTTTGACCTCTTCGGCGTTCTTCTTGGAGATTATGGGTATTATGACGACCTGATAGGGCGCGATGTCCGGAGGCATGACCAATCCCTTGTCATCGCCGTGCACGCTTATGACCGCTCCCAGAAGACGCTCGCTCATACCGTAGGTGGTCTGATGCACGTGCTTGTGCTCCCCGCTCTCGTCCTCGTACGTTATGTCGTACGGGACGGAGAAATTCGTCCTGTAGTGGTGAACCGACCCCAGCTGCAGCGTCCTGTAGTTGGGCATCACGGTGTCGATGCCCACTGTGTAATGTGCGCCCGGGAACTTGTCCCAGTCAGTACGTTTCAGCAGGAAGTACGGAAGGCATAGCCTGTCCATGACCTTCTCCAGGATCGACAGGTCCTCGTCGATCTGCCTCTGGGCATCCTCCTCGGTGTCGTGGCACGTGTGAGACTCGAAGAAATGGATCTCCCTGACCCTGATGAAGGGACGGGTCTGCTTCGTCTCGTAACGGAATGTGTTGACTATCTGGTAGATCTTCAGGGGAAGGTCCTGATGGGACCTTATCCAAAGAGAGAACATGGGGTACATGGCCGTCTCACTGGTCGGTCTGACGACCAGGGGGACGTCGAGCTCGTTGTCCCCGGCTTTGGTGACCCAGTATACTTCGGAATCGAACCCTTTGATGTGGTCCTTCTCCTTCTTGAACTCTGTCTCGGGGATGAGAAGAGGGAAGCAGACCTCGTCGTGCCCGGTGTCATCCAGCTCATCGCGGATGAAGCCGTCGATGGAGCGCATTATCTTCCATCCGTAGGGGGTCCAGACGTTCATCCCCTTGATCGGATAGCGCTTATCGGAGAGCCCTGCCTTCTCGACGATGTCGAGATACCATTCCGCATAGTTCTTGCCGTCCAATGGGATCACCGCTTGGGTCTCAGCGCTTCGGCGATGATCGGGGCCACGGATATGTGGGAGAGCTCGTTCTCCAGGGTGTTGCAGCAGAGCACTCCGTCAAGGGAGCTGCCCGTGAGCTTCTGAACTGCGCCGTCGACGAAGACGCCGTGGGTACATGCCACGTAAACGTTCTTGACCCCTTCCTTCTTGAGCTGGGCCGCTGCGGCTATTATTGTGCCGCCGGTGGCGATTATGTCATCGACTATGAGCACGTTCTTACCTCTGCAGTTGGAATTCGAGGGCTTTATCGATACCTCTGTTCCCGATATGCGGGTCTTCTCCAGGTGATCGTAGGGCTTGCCCATCCTGGTGCCGACATCCTTCGCCCTGTCCTTCGCCCCCAGGTCCGGGGACAGGACTATGTCGACATCCCTCTCTTTGAAATAATCGGCTATCGCCGATGAGGCTTTCACATCCTTGGTCTCGCAATCGAAGAACCTGAGAACATCCTCTTTGTGTATATCCACCGTTATCACGCGGTCTGCGAGCATGGCGAGGCGCTTGGACATCACCTTGGCGCTCTCCGGCTCCCCGGGCCTGAAGACCCTGTCCTGCCTGGCGTACCCGAAGTACGGGATGACCAGGGTTATGGTCTTGGCACCCATCCTGTTAACGGCATCCTGCAGGAGGAACATCTCCACAAGGTTGCCGTCAGGATAGGTGTTCTGCACGATCACGACATCATCATCGAGATTGTCGCTGTCTATCCTCGTGTAGCATTCCCCGTCCGGGAATCTCGTTGTCGCCGCCTGTATGTATTTGCACCCAAGAATTCCGGCCAATTCCTTCGCCAGGTCCCTTGATGAGGAACCTCCCACGACTATCATGCTGCTGAGTAACGCGTGCTTTTTATTATACCTAACGTACACGTGCAACGGCGACCCCTTCGGCAAAGGATAATAATCGTGCTCCCCTTATCTCATGCCGGGATGCGAATGCAGGGTAACAACGGGGCCGAAGGCACCGGTATCGAAAGACCCTCTGACAGATTGGTGAGATCGTACAGCGTGGCGAAGGCGGTTACCGCCGACAGCGCCGCGTGTGCTCCTGCGCAGAAGGAGAGGGGGCCGCAGGTACAGGCCGGGAATGACTGCGAGGTGGTGGGCACCATATACGGTAACGTAGGCACGTCCGCCTTCAACTGCAGAGTGATTGCACATCTTGAGAAATCAGAATACGTAATGGCAGAGCACCCCGATTACGGATGGGTGCTGTGCCAGGTGGGAACTCTGATAAGGAAGACGGACCTGACCTTGGAGAAGAGCGCCAACCTGAACGAGAATACCGTGATAGATGAGATGGTCAGCGCCCAGATCGACGTTATCGGGTACAGGGACTCCAGCAATCTGCTCCAGGTCCCCAGGACCACCTTCAGGGCCGGAGCGGATGTCTGCCGGGCCAGCGGGAAGCTTGTGCAGAGCGTTCTGGGTCTCAGGAACAACACGAAGGTCGGCGGGTATATCGGCTTGTTGCACGGGCACGATCTTCCGGTTACATTGGATATCAACGAGCTGCTGCAGAAGCATGTCTGCATACTCGCCAAGACCGGGGGCGGCAAGAGCTACATGTCCGGGGACATAATCGAGGAGATGATGAAGAGGGACGTTACCACCATGATCATCGATCCCCACGGGGAATACGGTGCCATGAGGGACATGGGCAAGGTCGGCGAGCCCCGTTTCGGAGTTGTGCCCAGAGGCTACGCTGACAGGATCCGGGAATTCTCGGTCCTCAAAAGCGAAGATCCGAACATAAGACCGCTGAGATTCACACTGAAGGCCCTGGAAGCCAGGGAGCTGCTGGAACTGACCCGGACGAACGATGTTCGTTCTTATCTCACAACCCTTAAGAAAGCGATAGATGCACTGAGGGAGCACCAGGAGATCTATTCCCTGAGGGATCTGATCGATGTGCTGCTTTCTTTGGAAACTGATAACAAGAGCGCCGTTCTGATCAACGAGCTGGAGTACCTGGACGAGATCGGCATATTCGCCACTCTCGGGAACAAGGTCTCCGAGCTGGTGGAGAAGGGGAAGACGACCATAATCAACCTGAAGGGGGTGCCCCCGGACATACAGGAGCTCATAGTCAGAAGGCTGAGCACGATAATGTTCGAGATGAGGAAGCAGGATGCCGTCCCGCCCATGATGATGGTCATCGAGGAGGCCCACAACTACTGTCCGCAGGTCGGCACCGCCCTTTCCTCCAAAGCGCTTTCCACAATAGCCTCCGAGGGCAGGAAGTTCGGACTGGGACTAACAGTTATAAGCCAAAGGCCCGCTAAGATAGACAAGAACGTGCTGAGCCAGTGCGGGACGCAGATCATACTCAAGGTGACGAACCCCAACGACGTGAAGGCCATATCCGCCTCCGTAGAGGGGCTGACCGCAGGGATGATGGATGAGGTCCAGACAATGCCCATAGGCATGGCCATGGTCGTAGGGGCCGGGATACAGACGCCGCTGCTGGTGGATGTCAGGCCCAGGGAGAGCAGGCACGGCGGGACCGGCGTGAAGGTGATATCGGATGATTGACAGGATAACCGAGGAGAAGATCGACAGATACCTCAGCATCACGAACGAGGCCCTGAACAAGCTGAAGGTGGCGGCGCCGGACAGGTCCTTCAACAAAAGGCTGGCAGATGATTTCCTCAATATGGCTCATTCATATTACAGGGATGCGGAGCACTTCAGGAAAGAAGGGGATCTTGTGAATGCGTTCGCAGCGGTCAACTACGCCCACGGATGGCTGGACTGCGGAGCGCGGATAGGGCTGTGGGACGTCGGCGGGGACGACAGGCTGTTCACCCTTTTCGAATGACGGAACCGCCGAAGGATGCCGACCCGTATATCTCCGCTTTCGGGAGAAGTGCGCGGACCTCTTCCGCGGATGCGGTGGTGATGATGCTGTGGCCCAGCATGCACATGGCCGATCTTCCCGGCAGCAGACTCAGCGCTTCCGTGACCGCGGCTGATTCGAGCCCCGCAGCGCGGGAGAACTCGCGGGCCAGGGAGAACAGGCTGCTCTCCGTTCTGTTGTTGACGTAGGATCTCAGGCATCGGTCGCCGCTGCCTTTGATCCTCGCCTCCGTCAGAGGATCGGAGAGGATCCGGGCCGTGGATATGGGGGGGCCCACTACCGCAATGGTCAGATCGAAGCTCAATCCGGAATCTGTCACCTTGCCGTGGGGAGGGAGCCCTGCGGATTCCCTTGTAGGCTGATGCCCCTGGCACATTATGGCTGCCACATCCCCGAGGCCGCCGCCGTTCTCTATCTCTGCGATATGGGCCGCCGGGAACGCCTCGTATGGGTCCCTTCCTACGATATCGCATACGCATGTTCCGGCCGCTATGGTCCCGGCCGCGGACATCCCGAAGCCCTGGCTGACGGGCAGCCCGCATTCGATGCTTATATCGAATCCTCTTCCGGGAGCCAGGGCTGCCACGGCAGCGGCCGTTACTGGAGCGTCGCTGTCTGCGCCGTCCAGGGATACGGAGATCCTGGAGTCCCTTCTTTCCTCCACCGCAACATTCGCTCCGAGAGCGGTCTTTATGCCTGCGCCGACGGAACCTGACCGGAGTATATCCCCCGTCCTCCGGGGAGAGAAGAACAGCGTGATATGACCCGGGCAGAAGGCTTCGGTCATGAGCAGATGTCGAGTATGCTGTTGGCTATGCTCTCTTTGGTGCCTGTTATATCCTTCTCGCCCTTTGCGGAAACGAGTATGACGGATGCGGATGTCTTGCCTGCGGAGTCTATGTCGTTGGCCACAACCGCCGTCAGATCATAGGCCTCCAGCCTCTCCCTGGCACGTGCCGCCAGGGCCTTCTTCGTAAGGCCCGATTCCGCTTTGAAGCCTATGACGGTATCGCATTTCTCCCTTATCAGGGGCAGGACCTTGGGGACTGGTACCAGCTTCATGCTGAAGCCTTTATCGCTTGGCATCTTCCCTGCGTACTCCTCCCCCGGGGAGAAGTCCGCCAGGGCCGCCGGGACTATGACCGCGTCGTGATCTATGCCCTTCACCATGCTGACCAGCTCCGAGACCTTGGCGAAGCGTTTGGTATCTATGTAGTCGGGAAGAGGGACTGAGCATCCCCCCATCCACAGCTCCACCTCGGCACCGCGCTCGAAGGCCCTCTCGGCTATGCGCACGGACATCAGGCCTGTGGAGCGGTTCGTTATGATCCGCATCGAATCTATAGGCTCCTCCGAACGCCCCCCTATGACGAGTATCCTCTTGCCCACGAGGTCGTCCTTGGAGAGCATCCGGGTCACCCATGCGATAACTTCCTCCCGGGATGCGACCTTGGCCCTGGGACCGTCGGTGTTCGGCCCGATCATCGAGACGCCCCACTCCCTCAGAGTCAGAACATTCTTCGCGACCCCGGGGTTCCTGTACATGGCATCGTGCATGGCAGGTGCCACAGCCACCGGCAGGCCGTGGCCTATGGCCACCGTGGCCATTGACGTGACTGTGCCGTCATCTATCCCGTTGGCTATCTTGGATATGGTGTTCGCGGTTGCGGGATAGATCACCAGCGCATCGGCCTCGGACCCCTCCCCGAAGAGTGAGACATGCTCCGCCTTCCCCGTCAGCTCCGTTATCACCGGATTTCCGCTGGCGAACTCCATGGCCTGAGGGGCGACCATCTTCGTTGCCGCCTCGGACATGGCAACGATCACCTTGGCCCCGTGCCTGATCAGCTCCCTTACGGTGGAGAAGCACTCTGTGGCGGCTATGCTGCCGGTTATGCCTATTACCACTGTCTTCCCTCTAAGCTTGCTGCTCTTCTCGCAGAATATCTCCTCAGCCGGATGCATCTCTCATCAATCCTCCTTTCTGATCATCTTCATTATCTCGGCCAGAGTCTCCTTCCTGTCCCTGGACGCGTCCATGACCGGGTAGCCTTTCTCCCGGGCTATGCGCAGATAGTTCTCCCGCACTCTTGTAAGGTATCCTACGGCCTCGAACCTGCTGTTCTCTCCTCTGGACGATATGCGGCCCAGGCCCTCGGCGGGATCTATGTCGAGGACGACGGTTATGTCAGGCTCCCTGATGACCGGCTCATTTATAGCCGCGACCCATTCCGCCAGATCCTCACTGGACGCACTCTGGTAGGCCAGGGACGACACGTAATATCTGTCGGATATGACCACTTTCCCCTGGGAAAGCCACTTCTCTATATCGGCGGTGTGGCAGGACCTGTCTGCGGCGAAGAGCAAAGCCTCCGCCTTCGGGTCGAATCCGCGCCTCCGGATGAGCTCGCCTATGGGCCCGTCCGTCGGCTCGGCCGTCGTGACGACCTCGCGCCCCTCCTGGATCAGCTTCTCTGCGAGAAAGCGGCAGAGGGTGGTCTTACCCGTACCGTCTATGCCCTCTATGACAACGAACATCTGCTCACCTGCCCCTACCTATAACCTGCTCCGTAATCTTTTTTGCGGCGGGCGTCCGCATATGTGTTCCAATCTCCGGTAGAGGCTGGGAAGGCTCTGGATGTCCTTCACGTCCTTCATGCACAGGGCCCTCAGCTTATCCCGCATATCCGTATCGTAGCGTACCCCCAGGGAGTACAGGTTCTGCTCCAGGCTCTTGGCTATCTCGTCGCCTTTGCTGTCCCAGTCCGTCAGGATTATGGCTTCCTTCCCCGACTCGAAGACCCTTTCGGCGGCCCTTTGGGGGCCGCCCTCCTTCTGCACCTCTATCGATTCCGCGGCTATCCTGAGGAAGTCCAGGGCCTCCCGGTCCTTCCTTCCCTCTATCAGGATTATGCTTCCCCCGGACATGTCGGACAGGTCCTCGATCAGCCAGGCCAGCTGATCCAGGCGGTCGCAGTCGTTCATAGGGCCTCACCTATGTGGCGCATTATGATATCCGGGTCCCCGCGGATCGCAACGGTCTTCTGCCTGCTGGTGTGGCCCCTAACCACCTCTGCCCTGCACCCGGTTATCCCGGATATGAGCTCCTCAACCTCCCTGTTGGCCTTCCCTTCCGTAGGTTTCGCTCTCACCCTCACGATGATCCGCTTCCTCCACGGGTCGACACCTTCCAAAGCGGATCTGTCCGAGCCCGGTGAGACGAGCAGGTCAGCCTCTGCCCCGTCGGGCGAACGGCGGACCGCTTCCGAGAAGTCCATGCCCACCCCATGGTCGGGCGCTCATAATATGGTTTCGAGCAACGGAAAACATCATTGGCAAACATCAAATAGAGCCGGTTTGTTGTGAATACCGTGGCCGGGACGAGCGACGGGATGACCTTCGAGGAGCTTACCTCGATCTACAGCGTAGAACTCAGATCGAATGCTCTCTCCGGGGTTCGCAAGGATCTGTACCCTGCGATGATAGCTCTCTTCAAGGAGCAGGTCGCCAGATGCGATGCGCTGGCAAGCAGGGACCCGGATTCCATAATGTTCGACGGGGCAGTCTCCCGGAAGAAGAACATCCAGAAGTACATGAAGATGGTCACCGAGCTCCGCATGAAGAAGATCGCGGACATGGCCGTCAGGAGCGCCATGGGCGCTACGAACAACCCGGTCCAGCTTCTCACCATCGAAGAGAGGAGATTCCATGACGGCACCATGGAGGCGGCCGCCATGCACTGGACCATTGTGGACAAGAGGACCAGGGCGGTCGTTCCGGACATAACCGCTGCGGCCGCACCCCGCGAACCTTCCGCGGAAGAGGTGGGGATGCCTGAGGAGGAGCCTGCGGACGAACCCGTCTCCGAGACTGGACCGGAGCTGCCGCAGGAGGCGCTGACCGAAGAAGCGCATACTGACGACACGGTCATAATACGCGTTCTCGAGGACCTGCCGAGATTCTCGGGCCCGGACAGGGATTACGATCTCAGGAAGGAGGATGTGGTAAGGATGCCCGCCGTAATGGCCCACGCCCTCGTGAACCGCGACAAAGCGGAGATAATCGAGATCACGCTCTGAGGATGCGCGTATCCCCGGCGAACTCCAGGCAATCCAGCTCCATTCTCCTTGTGCCTGTGAGATTGGAGACCGTCTCCCTTGCGGTATCCGGGGTGTTGTTCTTCCTGCTCAAATGCGCCAGGAATATCTTGCGCTTCATGCCGTTGGTGGTCCTCCTCAGGGCCTCGGCGCAGGCCACATTCGAAAGATGGCCCACGTCGCTCTCTATCAGCCTGCGCAGATATATCGGGTACGGGCCGTTGTCCAGCATGTACTTGTCGTAATTGGATTCCAGTATCGCGACGTCCGATATCCGCAGCGCATCCTCCACCGGCGGGGTCAGCATCCCCGTGTCCGTGGCTATCAGCACCCTCTTCCCGCCGGCCTCCGCCATGTATGCATTGGGCTCCATCGCATTATGGGATGTGGGGAGCGGGGTGAATCTTATGCCGGCAACGGTGAAGGGCACCATGGTCTGTGTCTCAGAGTACAGGACTTTGCCCATATTCGAGGAGCAGAAGGTTGCCCTGTTGCACATAACAGGTATATTCAGAGCCCTTGACACGGGGCCCGCACCCTTCACATGGTCGCTGTGCTCGTGCGTGACGAGAAGGGCCTCCACTGACGAGGGGTCGATGCCGTTGGTGCTCATGAGCTTCGATGTCGCCTTGAAGCTCAGCCCTGCGTCTATCATGACCGCCCTGTCCTCATAGACGAGGACCGTGCAATTACCGTCGCTCCCGCTGGCCAAGATGTGCATCTCGAACATGTGCCTAATCGTCCCGGACCTTTCTCTTGTATATGGAGAACACTATGTCGCCTCTGGTGACTATCCCGACCAGGACCCCTTTCTCCAGAACGGGGACCCTGTTGATATCCAGATCTATCATCACCTTGAGGACCTCCATGATCTTCGCGTCCGGCGATGTGGTCAGAACGGTCTTGCTCATTATCTCATAGACCTTGGTCTCCGATATCTCTCGGACTATGGCGTTGAGCTGCTCGTCCTCGTCATCGACCTTGTCCATGGGAACGCTCAGGATATGACTGGCCGAACCTTGGCGATTTAGCATCTTCTCATACTTGACTATGAGTCCCAGTATGTCTATCTCGCTGATTATCCCGACGAGCCTGTAGTCCTCGTCAACCACCGGTGCACCCGATATATTGTCCACCGCGAAGCATATGGTAGCATCCCTGACCGTGTCCGTCCCAAGCAGTGTCACCACCTGGGTCGTCATTATATCCCTTATCCTGAGTCCCATTGCCCGTCCATCGCAGAATGGAGTTATATTTGTTATGGAGCAAAACATTCAGAGCGGCGAATGTCAGATAATATTTATATCTGAAGGATGTTTGGCGACACCTGAACGGGCCTGTAGCTCAGCTAGGTAGAGCGATCGACTCTTAATCGATCGGCCAAGGGTTCGAATCCCTTCAGGCCCGCCATCCGTTACTTTGCTGCATTCTGAAAAGTGGTCTGCGTGCTTGCCGCCTTCTTCGTACGGACCTTCATCTCCTTGAATGGGTCTTTGAAACTGTACCTCATGGCCTTGGTCTTTCCTTCCTTCTCCAGAATGCCCATGGTCACCAGTTCGTTCGCCCTGTTCCTTATGGTCTGTTCTCCCAGTCCCGGAACCCACTTCGCAGCATCCTGCACCGAGAATGACTTAACGGATTTGGCATTCTTGGCTATGGTTCTGGAGTTCTCATCCATCTCCTTCAAATGATCCTTTTCTCTAAAGGATACCACCGCATCTTTGTACGCTCTGAGGAGGGATTCCGCCGTATACATGATAAGTGGCTCATAATCTCCGGAGTCATCCGTGTACGCCAGCAGATTGTAGTATATCTCGGATGATCTCAGCATCTCCTGCTCGAACCTGCATAGTTTGCAATTCTTAAGCCCGAGTTCCTGCAGCAGGATCTGGAACAATGTCCTTCCCGTCCTTCCGTTCCCGTCGTCGAAAGGATGTATGCTCTCGAACTCGTGGAAGAACAATACGGAAGTAATCAGCTCATCATACGGAGAGGTCTCTAACCATCCCGCGAGATTTCTGATCTCATCCTTTATGTGCTTAGGAGGACACGCGATGAAAAACTCGAATCCGTTTGCGTCTGAAACGGCTGCGTCCCTCTCCCGAAAAGCGCCGGGCGACTCCGATGTTCCGGTTCCCTCCATGAGCATGCTGTGAGCCTTGAGCACAGTTTCGATGTTCCACGGAAGCCTGAACAGATCCCTTACGAAGAATGAATAAAGATGATTAAGGATCTCCTGCGCAGGACCGCTTCTTTTCTCATCCTTAATATCGCCTTTGGTGAAGAGAGTGGTGAGCCTTTTAACCTCGTCAAGAGGCAGGTTGTTCCCTTCCAGCTTCACAGACCAGTGCACATTCGAAGAATATGCCTCATTGAGCAGCTCAGAATAAGTATCCGCGCTCAGAATGAATCCTTCCAGAGTACTGTCGCATTCTCTGATTTCCTTTATGATCTCCCTATATTTCGGGTTGAGTCCGACATTCGGTTTGAAGGGTACCTTACGCTTATGCTTTACCGGATAGCCCTTCGGTTGATATGCAGCATAATTCAGACTGTTATAATCCAATATGGTAGTCATGTTTCTTTGTTGATTCAATTATATTATAACTACCATATAATTATATTTTATTATGCTAATCAATTATAATAATCAATTGTATCAGCAAAATACAGCACCATTGAGGCAACCATTGCTCCGGGATCTGAGTATATCAGAGAATATTGATTCCGACCCCCTGAGAATAGCCGTTTGCCATCTTGTCTTCTTTAAGATTAGGTCCTGCTCTGTCTAAAAGTGTGATCTCATAACCTTATCAAGAAGAATGATGCATTCGAAACAATTGTCGCAGGTCCGATTATATAAACAGCAGCAATAATCACGATCCCATGATCAAGATCGAGGAAGAGTGCCCGGACTCCGAAAAGCCCGATGTGTTCCAAAGAGCGATGAGCACATGCCTTTCCACTGACTCCCGGGACCCGATAAGGATCCTGAGGATCCTGATGAAGGATCCTGACGTGCCTTTCCACGGACCGGTTCACCATTCTCTGATCCCGTTCGCAGTCCTGACCGCCTACAGGAACAGCGGCGGGGACATCGATCTCCCGCTTTCGATGAGAAGGGCGCACAAACGCGGCTCCGTCATTCCTGCGGGGGCCTGCGGGCATTGGGGCGCATGCGGGGCGGCCCTCGGATGCGGGATAGCCTTCAGCATAATCACCGGCGACGGCCCGTTGGCCGGAGAGGTCTGGAGAAAGAATCAGACCATGGTGTCCCGCTGTCTCGAAGAGATCGCAGGATACGGAGGGCCGAGATGCTGCAAAAGGGACGCATATCTTGCGATACCGGTCGCCGCGGAATTCTTCAGGGAATACCTAGGCGTGGAGATGGACATACCCGAGAAGATAAAATGCCACATATCTGACAGGAACAGCACCTGCCTGAAGGAAGCGTGCCCGTTCAACCCGGGACATAAGGTCTGAGTCGCGAAACGCCGTCCCGATCGTCGTATGAAGGCGAAAGATTAGATAATCTTCATGCGTACCGACTATCGTTGATAGGATTCGAAGAGCTCTGCCTGGCGTTGACCATTGTCACGCTTTTCCTCGTGGTGGTATCCGTGCCCACTCTCGCACTGACGGTGAGGAACTCGTCCAAACAGCTCAAACGCTATCTTCTGCTTCGCTCGCTGGACAATGTCGGCGATGCACCGTTGCACATCCAGAGGGAATGGGACAACATCAGGAGCACGATCGGGTACACCACGGCGGTCGTTGACGAGATCGAGAGGCTCGGAGGCATCAAACCCATGGTGTTCCAGATACAGATAGCGACCGTGCTCTTGGCCATCCTGCTGATAGCCGATTGGCTCGGCAATTATATGACGGACGAGGTTGCGATAGTGATGATCGTGCTGTTCGTTATCTGCCTGCTCTCAGTGAGATACGGCAACATCAACATCAACAGGCACCTGGAGGAGTACGGCAAAGTGCTCAAACAGCTCGAGGACAACGGTGACGGGTCCAATATGTACGGATGAGCTTCCGCAATGGTTTTTAACGACGCAGAACATGGCGGCGCCATGACCAAAGTGACTCTGCACACTAACGCCGGGGATATCGTCCTCAGGATGTACGACGACATGCCCGTTACCGCAGGCAATTTCATCAAGCTCGCCAAAGAAGGGTTCTACAACGGAACGATCTTCCACCGCGTGATAAGGGATTTCATGATCCAGGGCGGGGACCCCACGGGAACGGGCACCGGAGGACCGGGCTACTGCATAAAGGACGAGTTCGTCAAAGGGCACTCCAATTCAAGGGGCACCATCTCCATGGCCAACACCGGCAGGCCTGACAGCGGCGGGAGCCAGTTCTTCATAAATCTGGTGGATAACGGATACCTTGACTGGGACAACCCCCGCACCCCCTCGGCTCACCCCGTTTTCGGTGAGGTGGCTGATGCGGAAAGCATGGAAGTTGTCGATGCCATAGGCAGATGCAAGACGGGCAGGAACGACAAGCCCCTGGCGGACGCTGTGATAGAGACCGTTACCGTTTCCGAGTAAGATGATGACACGACACGTCATGGAGGCCTTGGGGAAGGCCAGGATCGTCATCGAGGACGGCAGGGTGGTTGAGATCGGGGAACCGATGGTCAGATACTGCCCTCTTTTCGACAAGCACCGCGGTATAAAGGAATTCAACGAAGCGACGATCCGAGAGAATATGGAGTACCGCATCGGGAAATTCGGAATGTGCACCGGGAACCGGGAGCACAGGATGAGGGATTTCCTCAGCTTCGGGATATCGGAGATCATGAGCCTCGCCGTGAAGAACGGCAAGCTTGACGCCGTGGTCCTGGCAGCGGACGGATGCGGCACCGTGGTTCTGGATGACCCAGAGGTCATCCAGGGCCTGGGCGGCAGGATATCCGGGCTCGTGGAGACGGAACCGATACCGGAGCTGATAGAGAAGATCGGAAGGGAGAGGCTCCTTGACCCCGATACTGCGGCGATGGACGCCTTCGGCGGCGTCCATAAGGCATTCGCCATGCGCTACGGGAAGGTAGGGGTGACCCTGGTCTCCCCCAAGGAAGCGGCGGAGATAAGGGATGCCTTCGGCGATAACGTGGTCATATTCGCGGTGCACACCACCGGCGTCACAGAGGAGGAAGCGAACGAGCTGTTCGACTTCTGCGACGTGATCACGTCCTGCGCATCCCTGCCCATAAGGCGGATCGCAGAGCGGAGAGCTTTGCTTCAGGCAGGCACCAAGGTCCCGGTGTATGCCGCCACCGAAGCAGGGGCGGAGATCATGATGGCGAAGCTCAGAGAGCTTGGGAAGGAACCTGACAATGTTCTGGAGATCAGTCCGGACCCGCTGATCTAGAAACGCTCAAGGACCAGGTGCGTACCCGACCTCAGGTATATCAGGGGTACTCCCAGCTTCCGGAGCTTTCTCCTTAGCTCCTTATCATTGGTGAGGACGTAACCTGATGTCAGGAGGGCGGCCTCGATGACCGCCTCGTCACCAGTCTTCTCCGTCTTCAGTACCTCATATCTTCTGGCCAGGGAGAGGGCGACCTTGGAGAATTTGTTATCCAGGCGCTTCAGCTCCCCTACGATCGGTCCGGGAACGACGAATCTGCATTCCCCGATCAGGTTCCTGACCTCTATGTCGATGTTGAGCTTCGTCTCGAAGGGCATCAGAAGCGCGTTGGTGTCCAACACGACTGTCTGCATGTTCACTCGACGATTCCGTATCCGATGAGTCTCCACTTGTTGGAGATCCTTCTGGATATGGCGACCCTCTGGTCCTTCATCACGCAAACCGGTATCTTCAGCACTACGTCGACCGTGTCTCCCTTGCCGCTGCTGGCGACGCCCACCGTGGTGGCCGTCCCTATGCTGAGCATCAGGGGCTCGTTCGTCTTTATCTCCTCCACTTTGATGTCAGAGGACGAACCGACAACGCGGTCCAGAAGATGCACGTTCATGGAGAATTCGTGGGCGACCCTCGGAAGGTGGCCGGGCCTGCCGACCATCCTGCCTGTCAGTCCGTCGGACTTTGTCATCGAGGGATCCAATTTCGTACCTATTGCAACAAGACCGCCGGGGTGCACCTCATTGACATTGCAGCCGCCTGCGAACAGGGATATGATCTTCGTAGTGATCCTCTGCCACTCGGTCTTGCCGCCGAGCTCCCTCTTGTAACCGGGGGAGACCTCTATCTCGTCGCCTACCCTGAGCGTCCCCTGTATGAGGGTGCCTCCCAGGACTCCGCCTTTGAGCTCCTCCGGCTTTGCACCGGGGGAATTGATGTCAAAGGACCTTGCAACATGCATCAGGGGCGTGGACTCCAGGTCCCTGGTGTGCTTCGCGATTATGTGCTCCTCTATGGTCTCGATCAGCTTGTCCAGGTTGACCCCGCTGTTCGCCGAGAGGGGGACGATGGGCGCGTTCTCAGCTATAGTGCCTTTAACGAACTCCTTGATCTGCTTGTAATTCTCGATCGCCTCTTCCCGGGTGACGATGTCGATCTTGTTCTGAACGATTATGATCTTGTCTATGCCTATTATGTCAAGAGCGACGAGATGCTCCTTCGTCTGGGGCTGGGGGCATTCCTCATTCGCCGCCACCAGAAGTATGGCGCCGTCCATGAGGGCCGCGCCCGAGAGCATCGTTGCCATGAGGGTCTCGTGACCCGGGGCATCGACAAAGGAGATTATCCTGTGGATCTCCGCAGGAGTACCGCAATTAACGCAGATCTCCGCGGAACCGTAGGCATCCGTGCCTTCGCATTTTGGGCATTTGTACAACGTGACGTCGGCATACCCCAGTCTTATCGAGATCCCTCTCTTGACTTCCTCGGAGTGCCTGTCGGTCCACTCACCGCTGAGAGCCTTGGTAAGCGTGGTCTTGCCGTGGTCAACGTGCCCGATCATCCCAATGTTGATCTCGGGCTGCCTGCATGTCTTCATCAGTTACCCGCAGCCTCGTCTTTCGGAGGCGAGAGGATCTCTTCTACTGACTTGGGGCCGTACTCGTCTATGACCATATTGATCTGGACTATCTCCCCGGATATTACTGAGCCACGCACTGCGACCCTGCGCCTCTGGCCGGGGACCTTCTCGTGGAAGCAGTTGCCCTCGGACAGGAGGAGTTTCCTTTTCCTGTTGCCGGGGAGGTCTTTCTTCATCGGGGTGCCGGTTCCGTCGCTTCCTCCGGTTATCTTCAGCTTGAAGCCGGGGAGGCCAACAAAAATTCCGTCCACAACCTCTCCGATGCCTTTGCCGATCAGAGAGTTCGCGTGGTGGCCCGACACGGCAACGTTGTAGGACTTGCCTGTCTTTACGTCGTTTATCACGGTTTTGAAATCTACCATTTGAACACCTGTGATGCCCGTCTATTAAAGGAAAGTCTATAAAGATTTGCATTCAGGACTTGGGTTCTGACGGCGGGTTCTCTTCCTTTTCCGATTTCTTCTTCTTACGGGACCTCTGCTGCTTCCTCTTCTCCATATAGCTGAGAAGTGTCGAGAACCTGCTTTTGAAGCTTACGATCGTATTGACCTGAGCCGGGTCCACCCCGCTGTACTGAGCAAGATAGATGGAGACGTAATCCCCGATCATTATGGCCCTCAGACCCCTCTCTATCGCCGTACGGCCCCTTATCCTGATGACCAGGGGATTCATTCCCCTTTCACGGAGTGTGCATACGGTGATGTTGAGAAGCTTTCTCATTATCTTAGAGGACTCATCCTCTTGGAAAAGGATGATCTGGAACGTGTCTCTCTTGCTGCCCTCGGTCCACCACATTATGTCGTTGTGATTCGACTCAGGTATGGTGCCACTGAACGCCATCATCTTCGAATTCTCGTTGATTTGGGTCTTCCATCTGTATGCGGAACCTGAGAGCACCGAAGATGCGTATATCACGGGCACTTTCCCGTGGATCCTTCTTGCCACTTTCACGGCCACATTCTTTTTGTCCCCGATGACAAGACGGTCCCTCAGCCTGTAGAGGCTGGGAAGGACCTTCTTCAGCTCGGTCTTGAATTTCGGTCCGCCCGTCATCTCGATGATGTTGGCCATGTAGCCGATCGTCGCACCTATCGCGCTTCTCGGCTGTATCCCTTCCTTTATGGATACCACCTTCACACCGTCAGCGATGGCCTTCTCTCTGATCTTGCCCCCGGAAGTAACGGCGACCATCTGGCATCCCCTCTCGACTGCCTGGTCGTACATCATGAGAGTCTCATAAGTATTCCCTGAATAGGTGGAGATTATTACAAGCGTCCTCTCGCCGACCCATTTCGGCAACTCAGTGAACTCTATCACCTCTATCGGCATATCGGAGATCTCGAACCCGGCGTCGGCCAGGATACTGCCGCCTATCGCGGAACCTCCCATGCCGCATATGGCAATGTTGTCATAATCCGCATCGAAATCGATTGTCTCGTTTATCGCAGAATCTATATCGCCCAGGAAATCGTACAGCTGTTCGATCATCCCTGTCGGGTCCTCGGCCTCCAGGAGATTTATCGTCTTCATTACATCCCCCAGAACGGTTCTGACTTCCTCTTGATGGCTATTATCTCATCCAGGGTCATCCTCTCATCCGTATCGAGATCGAGGCTGCCCATCTCCTTGATGGATGAGCCGATCATGTCCACGTAGATCACGTCGCCCTCGCTGATCTGGCGTCCGGCGGTCACCTCATCTATGGCGACCGCGACCTCGTCGCCCTGTGAGGCCTCTTTGATCACCTCTTCGCCTGAGCGCAGGCTCCTGACTCTTCCGGCGTCCTTCCCGTCCCGGGTTATGAGCCTCTGACCCGGCCTTAGCCTTCCGGAGAGTATGCGTACACCCACGATCGCAGGTTTGCTCACTCGGAATGTGCAATTCGGCAAAAGGATGAATTTTCCGGGGAATGAGAATTCTGACCTCTTGTCAATATCGGATTTCTTCTTCAGTTCGTCTCTCCAAAGAACGTATTCCTCTATCAGATGGTAGACCACCTGATCAGAGAACACCCTTACATTATGCGCCTCAGCAACAGATTCGGCCTCTTTCGAAAGGCTCACATTGAAGCCCAGGATCACCCTGTTCACATCCTCGTTGTGCGCCGCTACTTCCATTATATCCCTTCTGGATATATCGCCGACCCCGTATTTCCTGATGGGTATGTCCGCCGCCTTGGCCTCATATGCCAGGGCCTCCAGTGAGCCTATGGCATCCGCCTTTACCATCAGCCCGTTGTCCTGGGTCTCTATCTTTATCGCAGACTCCTCTGTGAGCTTCTTTATCGACGGGTCCTTGGGTCCGGAGACCACCATCAAAGGCGCTCCGGAAACAACGCCGTCCATGGATTGGCAGGCTATCTTCACTCCCGCGGCGGCCGTTACTTCCTTTACGGAGTCGAATCTGTTCCTGGGATCCATTATCTCGTCAAGGGGCTTTGGCTTCAGTATCGCCTTGACGCGTGTAACATGGGGCGAGTCCCTGGTTCCGAGTGCGACGGTATCTCCTCTTTTCAATGTTCCAGCATAGAGAATGAGGTCTATTGTGGAACCTATTCCCTTCTCTTCTTTGATCTCAAGTATCGTCCCCTTGCCCGGGCCGCTGTCATCACGCTTCAGCTGAGATTCCAGGAAACGCTGTGCCAGACCTATCAGTACCAGCAGCAGGTCCGGTATTCCCTCGCCCTCCTTGGCGCTCAACGGCACCAAAGCTACGGCTTTTGTGAAGTCCTCTATCCTGTCGTACCTGTCGGCGTATACGCCTTCTTCGGAGAGCTGCGCTATTATGTTGTAAAGCTTCTCGTCAAAGGCGGCCTTCGTATGGCTCTGCTGCTGCTTCTCTGACAATATGAAGGGTCTGCCGTCGACGCTCGACCACCCCTGGATGGTGTCGACCTTGTTCATCGCTATGACGAAGGGCGTCTTGTACTGCCTCAGGATCCGTATCGATTCTATCGTCTGAGGCTTTATCCCTTCCCTTATATCGATCACAAGGACCGCTATATCAGCCAGAGACCCTCCTCTGGCTCTTAATGTCATGAAGGAATGGTGACCCGGCGTGTCGATGAAAAGGAGCCCGGGAATGTCGAACTTCTTCCTTATCAGGTTGCCGCACACCTTGTAAATATGGTCTATCGGGACCTCGGTGGCGCCTATGTGCTGAGTGATCGACCCTGCCTCTCTCGACTGAACAGAAGTCCCGCGTATCCTGTCGAGCAGTTTGGTCTTCCCGTGGTCTACATGACCCAGTACGCTAACTATAGGCTGTCTGATCGCCATAGGATCGCCCCTCGCAGATTGGAGAGAATAGAAAGGGTTTACTCGTAGGTCCACCTGTCGGCGGACCTCTCGTAGGAGACCAGCTCTTCAGTCTTGAAGAATATCCCGATCTCCCTCTCAGCGGATTCCGGCGAGTCAGAACCGTGTATGAGATTCATACCTGTCTGCATGCCGTAATCTCCGCGTATCGTTCCCGGAGCAGATTCCTGGGGATTCGTCTTCCCCATCATGGTCCTGCAAACGGAAACGGCATTCTCTCCTTCCCAGACCATGGCGAGGACGGGACTGGAAGTTATGTACGATATCAGAGAATCGTAGAACTTCTTGCCCTTGTGCTCCCCGTAGTGCTTCTCGGCGGTCGCCTTTGGTATCACCATAAGCTTCATGGCTACGAGCTTCAGCCCCTTCTTCTCGAAGCGGGTGACTATCTCGCCGCAGAGTCCGCGCTGGACGCCGTCGGGCTTCACCATCAGGTAGGTCCTCTCCATGGGATCACTCCTTCTTTTCCGCGGCCTTCAGCTTCGCGGCCTTCTCGGTTGCGAACTTCTCGGTCCAAGCGGTCTTCCTGGGTACTCTCTTAAGATCCACCATGTTCTTCTGGCACTTGCTGGCGCAGAAGTTCAGCACGGTGCCGTCCTTCTTGACGTACATCTTACCCGTGCCCATCTCAATCTCCTTCCCGCAGAAGGAGCATTTTCTGATCTCTACCATGCGAATCACCTCGACCCGAGCTTCCTGGCCTCTCTGGACGTCTCCCTCAGCATGAGGATGTCGCCCATGCGGACAGGACCCATGATATTCCTGGTGATGATCCTTCCCTTGTCACGACCGTCAAGGACACGGACCTTCACCTGGGTGGCTTCTCCCGTCATTCCGGTGCGGCCGATTATCTCGACCACTTCCGACGGGATGCTGTCAACGTCTACCATGTCAGATCACCTTATTTCTTCAGGGCCTTGACTGCATTGACGATGTCATCACACAAGGTCTTGCCCTTACCGACATCGGTTATCGCTATGGATGCTGTGGGCTTCTCGAGGCCTATGGCGTTACCGAGCTCGATCTTGTTTGGTACGTAAACATACACAACGCCTCTCTCGTCGCAAAGAGCAGGTATATGAGCCAGTATCTCAGGGGGGTCCACGTCCTCTGCCATTATGACTATGGAGGCGGATCCGCGCTCTACGGCTTTGGTGACCTCGTTGGTACCTTTCTTTATCTTCCCGCTGTCCCTGGCGATCTCGGCCAGAGAGTATGCTTTGTCCGAAATCTCCTTCGGGGTCTCGAATTTAACGAATATAGACATTCTATTACCTCTTTCAGGCTTGCGCCTTCATTATTCATCGGCTCAGAAGAGCAACGGCACTATCCGATGGATGTATTTATTGGTTGTTCCTCACACACCCTGCCATGCCTTAAAATAGCATATAGCGCTCACAAACGCAAGGGGAAGGTGGTTGGTTTTTGAAGGGATGGTGCTCTCCGCATGATACGTATCATTTTGCTGTGTGCGTCAAGAGATGTCTGATGGTCCGGGACACCGTAATAACGCGGGGACATTGTGAAAATATTTATCCATGTTCCCAATCTAGTTAGATAAATTCACGTGAATATCATGAAAAGCAGTCATGTTTCTGTAACAGCACTGATCCTATCGATCATCCTGTTGGTGATCAACCTCAGACAGACAGAAACCATTACCGTTACATCCTGCGCCATATGCATCGTCCTTTTCGGCATATCGTCATACCGGTCCATCGTCCGCGAGGAGCATCTCAGGGTTTGGATCACGGTTGTCACTCTCATATCGCTTGTGATCGGAACGCTGTCTCCCTTCCTGGGCTTGAAGGGCACGGTGGCGGCTTTCCTGGAAACCCTGCCGAACATATTCGTGGCCATGCTCATCATCGCGGAGATGATCGCTTTCATGGGTATGCGCCAGGACAGGATGCTCTTTGCGACGTTCTCCGTTTTCTTCTCAATGGCTATCGCATCCTTCGCAGCCATAGTCACATATGTGATACGGATCGAGGAGATACGCTCAGAGATCATTGTCAACAATGACATCATCGTTCAGTTCGGTGCTTCATTCATAACATCCGTTGTGGTCATCATTTTGGTGAACAGGATAATGAAAAAACAGAACGTGAGGCTCATCACCAAAGAGGCTCTTCTGGAGGGAAGCTTATGAGAGACAAGGCGTGGGGGCATCTTGACAATGTCGTTCTGTACGTCCTCCCCGGGATCATGCTTGTATTCTCGGCCATGGGGTTCCTGGGCTACAATCACGAGTCTTCCACGGAATGGTACGTGGGATTCACCAACATATTCTGTGCGGCCATGGTAACCATACTGCCGCTGCTCAAAAGGAAAGGATGGTTCATTGCGCCATACTGGCTCATTATACCTGTTTCCCTGAACGTGATGATGTACGGAATATCGCTGTTCTTGGGATTCTATCATTATTTCTGGTGGTGGGACGAATTCACGCACATGCTGTCCTCAATGCTCGTGGCCATATTGGTATTCATCGCACTGGGCGCCATCGAATGCCACACGAACCATATATCTCTGCCCAAACCCGCATTCCTGCTCGCAACCTTCCTGATCACTGTCGGCATAGGGAACGCATGGGAGCTGTTCGAGGGGACCGTGGATTTCCTTGTCTCATCCAATCATATGCAGGATATAGATGCCTTCGATACACTTACGGACACGACGATGGACGCCGTCGGTGCACTGATCGTCGTCGCCATAGGCGCAGTTACCCTCAGGAAGAGGAGATTCTACAAAGTGATATCCGGCATGTGGTTCGAAGGGAGGATGGCTGTCATGGGCAAGAGATGGGACAGAAGATGCATATCGCCTGATGATCCCGAGTACGAGGATATCTGCGAAGAGATAGGCAGATTGAAAGACTAACGGGCCACCTTTTCGTATATCTCCTCTATTTTCCCTATGTGATCCTTCCACAGGAACCTTCCTGCCCGAGCACGTGCCAGATTCCCCATTCTCTCACGTTCCGCAGGGTCGTCGAGTAAAGCGTTGACGGCGTCGGATATCGCCTTCGGGTCCTTCGGTCTGATTATGCGGGCAGCCTCTCCCACGGTTTCCGGAAGGCCGTTGACATCCGTACAAACAACGGGCCTGCCGTATGATATGGCCTCCAGGGCGGCGATCCCCATCGCTTCGAACAGGGACGGCATCACGAACACCTTGCAGGAACCCATCAGCCCCGCCTTCTCTTCCTCGCTGACCCATCCCCGAATCTCCACTTTATCCTCCAGACCGTTCCTGGAGACCAGCTTCGATATCCTGTTCAGATCGGGTCCTCTGCCGCATATGATGAGCTTGGAATCTATGTCCCTCATCGCCTCTACCAGATAATCCAGGCCCTTCACCCTTACTATGCGCCCCAGAGAGAGTATGAAATCTTCCTCCCCCCTCATTTCGGGCAGTTCGTTCAGGCAGTTCGGTATCGTCGATATCTTCGCATCGGGGAACCCTCTTTGGATCAGATCCCTGCGCAGATGCTCGCTGACGCATATTATGTGATCAAACGCCTCCATATGCTTCCTGAACATTTCATCGTTGATCCTGGAGAGCATCGACTGGATGCCCGCTCCCTCTCCCCAGGTGTTATGATCCGTGAAGACCTTCTTGCCTTCGTAAGCTCCCAGGTCCTTGTTATAAGACGGCGCCCATCTGTAATTGTAATTGACCACGTCCGCATCCAGATCATTCAGAGTCTCGAGTACGTTCTTCGATGATATGTAAGGAGGATTGTATATGTTCACGAATCTGGATTCCAGACGTATGACCCTGTAGCCGTCCATGAACTCCTCCTCGGCGGTCCCGGGAAGCCTCCCCGTCACCACGGTCACATCGTGCCCCCGTTCCGCCAGGATCCTGTTCGTATCCTTCATCCTCATCTCTATTCCCCCCCTGAAGGGGTGGAAGAAGGGATTAACGTCCACTATTCTCATTCATCCACCGTATTCCTGATTCGGGAGGATTGTCCTTGCCGAACTTATTCCTATCTCCGTGTATGGTCCTGCAGGCAGCAGTACACGCGTTAGTATGCGCATATCGATAAGAACGGATTTAACACCGTCTATTCCTTTCCGTCGGCGGACATTATCGCATCATTGTAAAGGTCTTCCAGCTCCTTTGCCGAAGCTGCAATGGAGAACCTTTCCGCGGTTCGTCTTGCTTCCTCTCTTATCTCAGAGGATGCGTTCAGAGCCTTTTCGATCGCCTCCAGCATATTATCCTCGAAAAGGAATCCATTCTTCCCGTCCTCCACGAAGGAACTGAAGGCCCTCTCGTTGACGCACACCACGGGAAGACCGGTGGCCATGGCCTCTATTATCGATAGCCCCTGGGTCTCGAATCTCGAGGCTGATATCGCAGCGTCCGCGGCAGCATAATAGATGGGGAGTTCCTCATCTGAGACGAAACCAGGGAATATGACCCGGTCACCCACTCCGAGGGCCTCAGCCTTTGTCCTCAGCATTTCCTCAGCCGGACCTTTGCCCACCAACATGAGAATCGTATCGTCAAGCAGTGGCATCACTTCAACGATCTCACCTATATTCTTCTCGAATGAGATCCTGCCTACGTATATGAGCACCTTCTTCCCTTTGAGCCCGAGCTTCTCCCTCACTGCCGTCCCGTCGTTGGACGGATTGAATCGGCCAACATCCGATCCGGTGGGGATCACCGCCGTCCTCCTCGTTCTGACACCCATCCTCTCCAGTTCCTCAGCCACGGGCTCCGTGGGCGCTATGACCGCGAGCGGTCCTTTGAGGAGATAGCGAAGATATGTCCACACGAGCCTGTCGGAGACCTCCCTTGGCATCTTTATAGGTGAATAATACTGCATCGTATCGCCGACAGACGTGTGGAATGTCAGTACAAGAGGTTTCTTGATCGCCCTTGCGGCTATCAGCGCTTTCAGCGCCATCACGGCGACACCGTGCACATGTATGATATCGACATCCAGGGATTCCAGTATCTCCCTCTTGTTCGAAGGGAATATCGGAACATAGTATCCTTTGTACTTGCTGAATGAGACGGCAGGGAAATAATTCACGCCGGGGAGCCTGTGCTCCTCCCCCGGGTCCGGCGCCACAACGAATACCTCGTGGCCCCGGTCTTCCAGACCCTTCTTGGTTATACACAGAGAAGTTACCACTCCGTCCCGAGTGGGATAGAAGCTGTCCGTTACCATCGCGATCCTCATCAGCGCCTCACCGGTATATCCGTTAATTATATGTCGCACATTTGCAACAAAATATAAGACAACACTTTATTATGCAAAGTATGGAACAGGGGTGTACGGGCGACCGCTTTAAGGAACGTTTTGTACGTTCGGTGAGGCACCCTCTCCTCCCGGTGATCATGACAGGCCTTATGATACGCCTGATCCTGATGCCTTTACTGACCTACGCATATGACATCTCATTCTGGGCGACGACCATACAGAACATCATGAGCGGGGACGGGTTGTATGATATGCCCGGCTATTATTATTCGCCTGTCTGGGGTTACATCCTGGGGGCCGTGGGTTTTATCGGGAACGTATTGCTCGGAATAACTTCCATGGGCGGTTTCTTCGAGGAGCTGCTGCCGGGCATAGAACTCTTCGAGAACTGCTACACCTCCACTGCGATCGTTACGACCATCGAGTTCAATATTCTGATCAAGGTCCCGCTGATACTCTCCGATGTACTGGTCGCATGGATGCTCTATTCCCTTGTGAAGGAGAAGACCGGTGACGAACGCAAAGCCGCAACCGGCGCAGCATTGTGGTTCCTGTGCCCCATCGTGATCTATATGTCATCGATACATGCGACGTTCGATACCTTTTCCGTCTTGTTCACGCTCCTCTCCGTGATGCTTCTCCGTAAAGAACATTACCTTCTCGCAGGCATGTCCATTGCCACCGCGACATTCACCAAACTGTTCCCGGCATATCTCATAGTCGTCTTAGTAGCGTACACCTTGGCCCGGCACAGAGGAGACAGGAACGCGATCGGGAAGAATATCATGAAGATGGCGGCAGGCGCACTGATCATCACGTTGCTCATCTACGCCCCTATGCTGCTGGACGGGACATTCGCGGAGTCGTTCTTTTTCATCACGGCAAGAGTCGGGGGTGCATCCGTCCCCACAGAAAGCGAACAGGATCTGTTCGCCCTGCTTTCTTCCGGCGGCATGAGAATAGTTACCATTGTCCAATTTGTGATCCTCCCCGGCATTTGCTATCTCGCATACAGGATGTATACCGGCGGCAAGGGCAAGACCGAGGAAGAGCTCGATGACAGGCTTCTACTCTTGGCCCTCGTAACCACCACATTCTCTTTGGCATGGGTGCCTTCCCCGCAGTATCTTCTGATAATCATACCGTTCCTTGCATACCACATAGTTGCAAAGGACCGCAGGCTGATCGTTCCGTGGGTGGTGATGTCTGTCGGTGCTGTTCTGTTCGCATTCTCCACCAGTAACTTCTCCCTGCTTTTGAGCTTAGGTGCCTATACCGACATCATCGAGCTTGGTACTGTGATATCCCTCATGGAATCCATGCATGTGCCGGTATTCGGGATGCCTTTCCAACAGTTGCTCTTCATTATAACGGGAATAATAGAGGGAGTGGGAATGTGGATGATCTTCCTGTACATCTATCTGAGGAGGAGAGAGCATGTTGTCAACGGATAGGCGCATTCTTGTCATCTTATTCGCAATGCTGACCGTTCTTCTGATGATCGGTCAAGGCATAGCATATTGGGCCAACCCCAATTCCTTTGATTCCGACATGGACAGGACAGGGGACAACGTGGAATATACGCTCTCCTCATCGGCAGCAGTGGAATACTCCATAACCGTCTTCGAGAACGGAACGGATCTTGAAGGAATATACGTATACTATGATGAAGAAGTTGCTTCTTATCAGCCCCACAGCGCACAGAAGGAATTCATCGAAAGGCTCATGCTTGAATTCGACAGGCGCAACGCGGAGAGGCCGGTCATCGTTGATGCGGACGGGATCGCCGATCTTATGACGAACGTGAATATCGGCATAATCGTTGTATCCGGCATATTACCGCCTACGGTATTCTCGAATACAGACAGTACGGCGGTGGACTGGGTCAAGGGAGGGGGGGTACTTTATTGGGCAGGCGGTGTCCTCGATTCATCCTACATCGATGCAGACGGGCAGATCACGATGCTTCCGGATCCGGGAACAAGGTTCTTCGGCTTCCCGTCGGTTAACACCGAGAATGAGAGAGGATCCGTGCCTTCTGATGACAGGGATATCGGAAGGATGCTCTCCATGAATGCCGACGGCCTGTACGGAGGCCTGAAGATAGCTATTCCCGGCACCTTGTATCCGGGATTCCAGGATGACGGTTTCTCAAGCATATCCCTTGCGTCCGTCGGGAATGGCATGGTGGCAGTGTTCGGGGGCAGTCTGGATAACGCGGTAAGGGTATCGCTGGCACAGACGGTCTGCTCCGGTATCACGCCGGATGTGCGCGGGTCAATAGAATGCGTGACGGGGTCATTCCAAGGTTCTCATTCGGGCTCGACCGTCGTGTCTGGGTCCGTGACTGCATACGTATATTACGGCGGAACCCACATCGTGTACGGGAAGAGATTCTCTCTTTGACCGTGCCGTTCATAAAGCGATCGGTACCGGAATAGTGAAATGATGTTGAGTGTAGTGACCGGGGAGTGAGCTGGATTTGTTCATAAGCGATTGGATATACGGTGCATTCGGGCCCTACGGCGATATCGGGATGCTGCTGTGCGTGTTCCTGATCTTCCTGATAGATGCATTCATATTCCCTACGCTTCCGGAGCTGTTCTTCGTAATAGGGTTCATCTACCAACCCACCCTGGCTTTCGGGCTGCAGCTTCTGGCGGCGGCGGTGATCGCCGAGGTTATCGGTTTCACCACCTTGTATTGGGTGGTGGAGCACATACGCGTTCCCCAGAGAATAAAGAACATAGCCGATAAGTACATAAAATTCCTGATCGTGAACGATGAAAGGATATTCCTTATCAACCGCATCGCGCCGATGATACCTTTCGCAGGCGCATTCATAAGCCTGATTGATGAATGGAAGTTCTCCAAGGCTATGTTCTACATTGTGATCGGATGCATACTGAAATACGGGATGATAATGCTGATGAGCAACTTCTTCTTTGAGTACTTCAGCAGCGACGATGCCACCCTGTACACCCTGCTGTTCGTGTTCATCATCATAATAGCAAGTTTCATCGCAACATACATCAAAAAGAAGAGAAGCGGTATGATCGACGACTGACATATCGATCCCGCAAATGATCCATGCCTCAGACTGTTCCAGCTCCGCCGTACAGCCTGTAAGATGTTGATTTAAAGGGTTTGAGAATATCGGTCCCGGATACGAACGAACCGCATGCTTTGGATCTTCTCCCGTGACGATCCTTGAACCTCCCGTAGACCGCTTTACAAAAGGTCCGGGTATACTAACGAGACGGTTATCTTACTTCGGACTGTCGGGCATGCAGACTGCCGGCGGAGATCCGGAGAACGTTCTGAATGAGAGGGGTTGGCCCCTCTCAGTTGACGTACTCTATCCAGGATGCGTATCTGTCATCCTTGCCGCGCACCACATCGGCGAACTTCTTCTGCAGTTCCGTGGCGACCTTACCGGGCCTGCCGTTACCGACGGGGCGGTTGTCTATCGTTGTAACGATAACGACCTCGGCCGCAGTTCCGGTCATCCAGACCTCATCGGATGTCAGGAGCTCAACTCTGCTCATATCCGTCTCGACGACCTCGTATCCCAGGTCTCTTGCGACCTGTATCACGGAGTTGCGGGTTATTCCCTCAAGGATGCTGTTGGACGGCTTCGGGGTATAGATCCTGCCGCGTTTGTAGATGAATATGTTCTCCCCCGTGCACTCCGCCACATAGCCGTTGCTGTTGAGCATGACCGCTTCGTTGGCGCCCTGCTCCACCGCTTCCCTCTTCGCGAGACAGGACGTGACGTACGTGCCGCCGATCTTCGCACCTGCGGGCGCGCAGAGGTTGTCCGGCCTGTGCCAGGAGGACGTTATTATCTTGGCGCCCTTCTCTGCGTCCTTGCCCAGGTACATGCCCATGTTTATCCCGGTTATGGACATTGATGCGGGAACGTTGACCGGGTTCAGTCCGACATCCTCTCCCCTGAGGAAGATGAAGGGCTTGATGTAATCCACATCCTTGTTCTCCCTGACGACTTGTTTCACCGCATCCATCAATTCTTCCAATCCGTACTCTTTCCCGCCGAACTTCAAAGGTATCGCCATGACTTTGCAGCCCTCGAGCAGCCGGGTCATGTGATCCCTCAATCTGAAGACCGCGGGGCCTTTGTCGGTCTGGTAGACACGTATCCCCTCGAAAACGGACGTTCCGTAGTTGAGACCGTGAGAAAGAACGTGGACATTCGCGTCCTCCCACCTGACCATTTTCCCATCGAACCAAATCTTTTCTGTTTTCTTCATATTCATCACTTTTCGGCTAAAGAGCGTTCAGCGCTTTTACATATTTCGCGGGCTTGGCGCGCTCTATTATCTCATCCACCTGTGCGGACCCGCCAACAACACCCACATTCCCGTTCTCCGTATGCAGCAGAGCATAAGCGGACTGATTAGACGGTTCGACTATCTGAACGCAATAAACATCCTGCAGCTTCTGAAGACGGCCGACAGCCGTCTCGGCTGATTCCCTGTCGAGCACGGACAGTACCATGCGGGCCTTGTTCGGCAATTCGCACGTTCCCACGACTATCGTCTCGACGTTTATCTTGTTCCTGGTGAATTCGCCCATGACCCTCTGCATGACTCCGAATTCGTTCTTGACCACCAGCGATATTACGTACATGTTCGCGCTCCGCGAACGCATATATTTGCGAATATATGATATAGTCGTTGCCGAATATTCGAAGGGGATTGGATTGAAGGGGGCGTGCACTGTCATCCTGCCGACCTATAAGGAATCGGCAAACATAGTGAGAATGGTGGGAACTCTCAGGCAGATGTATCCCGATTCCAAAGTTCTGATAATGGACGATAACTCTGACGACGGGTCCAAAGAGCTTGTGGAGGCTCTTGATGACCCGATGGTAAGATTCTTCGTCCGTGAGCCGAAGGACAGAGGTCTTTCGGCCAGCATATTCCAGGGCATAGCGGAAACGGATACGGAATATTTCGTGAACATGGACTGCGACTTCCAGCATCCGCCTTCCGCTGTCGGAAGCATATGCCGCGAGCTTGAGAAGGGGGCGGATCTTTGCATAGGCATAAGAGAGGAGCGCACCGCGCTTTCCCCGATCAGGTGGATAGCGTCATGGTCGGCTCACTTCCTGGCTGTTCTGACCCTTTGGCTGAGGAACAAGAAGAGATCGAAGGATGTGATGAGCGGTCTTTTCGGCGGGAGAACGGACATCTTCAAAGAAGTAATCTCTGAGAACTCGTCAGAGTTCGAGATGAGAGGGTTCAAGGCCCTTTACGACCTGATGAAATTCGCTCCGGAGGACCTGCGGGTGGAGGAGATCGAATTCGAGTTCGGGACAAGACAGGGCGGTGAATCTAAATTAAGCTCCACCGTCATTCTGTCCCTGCTCAGGCAAAGCGAGCCTTTCGGTAAAACCCTGGCAAAACTGGCGGAAAAGGCGCTCTGAGAGATTGAAATGAAAGAGATACCTGTGACCATAGGCATATGCGCCTATAACGAGGAAGAGAACATCGAGAACTCCGTGAAATCAGTCTATCGGCAGAATTACGAAGGCGTTTCAGTATCGGAGGTCATCGTGATATCCAGCGGCAGTACCGACAGGACGGATGAAATAGTACGGGGTATGCTCGCCGAATACCCTAATCTGAGATTCATACCGCAAGAGAGAAGAGAGGGTAAGAACTCCGCGATAAATCTGCTTCTGGACAGCAAGAGGACAGAGATAGTCGTGCTCCTTAATGCAGATAATACGCTTTATGATGAAAACACCCTTTCGAATCTGATCCGTCCTTTCTCTGACGATAAGGTTGGAATAGTCGGAGGGCACCCCGTGCCCACGAATACCAAGGATACGGTAGCAGGATTTGCCTCCAATATGCTGTGGGCCCTCCATCACAGAGTCTCCCTGCTACATCCTAAGATAGGGGAGCTGGTGGCATTCAGGGACATAGGCACCCGTCTTCCTGTGAAGAGCCAGTCTGACGAGGACATACTCAGGATGAATCTTGAGAGAAAGGGATATCAGAGCGTCTATGCCCCCGACGCAGTGATCCGGAACAGAGGACCGGAGAACGTAAGGGATTTCATCAAACAGAGGACAAGAGTCAACATAGGCGAGAGATACATGAAAAGAGAATTCGACTATGATATCCCCACATGGGATAGGGACCTTCTGTTCTCTGCCGTCTTGGATTCGGTCAAGGACCTGGGATTCCATCCTATCAAGATGTCTCTGACCGTTGCCATGGAGATGTATTCCCGAATGAAGGCCACATCCTATGTCAGATCGGACAAGGGCGACATGGGCGTCTGGAATCCGGTGAGCTCCACCAAAAAACTATGATCTCAGTATCTCTTCCACCGCATCGGAAAACGTGAATCCTTCCCTGACCCGTACGGCTTTGCAGCCGAGCCTCTTTCCGAATTCGATATCCTTCTCCGAGTCCCCGATCATGAAGGATCTTGATGTGGCTATCCCATACCTCTTTATCGCCATCTCACCGAGACCGATCTCCGGCTTGCGGCATGAGCATCCGTCCTCAGGGCTGTGCGGGCAATAGAATATGTCATCGATGCGCCCTCCTGCCTCCTCGATCTGGCTCTTCATCTTGTCGTGTATCCTTGACAACATTTCCTCATCGAAATATCCGCGGCCTATTCCGGATTGGTTGGTTATCACTATCACCAAATAGCCTGCGTCATTCAATCTCCTGATGGATTCGGGCACGTGGTCGAACAGGTCGAATTTCTCCGGGTCATCGCAGTAAGGGCAGTCGGGAGCTATCGTATCATCCCGGTCTATGAAAACCGCCTTTGGACCGAACATCTCCCTCTCGACCATTCCGCATATGGCGTGACAGGCTACCATGTATCCCTCCTGCACCCTGGGCGTTTCAGTGGTCGGTATGATCACGGAGACATCTGCGAGATCCTTCATCTTCCCTCCGGACCCGGTGAACGTGACCGTGGTGGCGCCGCGCAGCTTCGCCGCTTCCATGGCCAGTATCACATTCTTGGAATTCCCGGAAGTTGAGAGACCGACGACGCAATCCCCTTCTCTGCAGTTAGCCTCGATTTGCCTTTTGAATACTACGTCGTAGGAATAATCATTGCCTATTGCCGTCACCGGCGCTATGTTGGAGAGTGCGATGCCGGCCATGGCAGGGCGCTCCATCATATATCTGCCGGAAAGCTCTGCGGCTATGTGCTGGGCATCTGCGGATGAGCCGCCGTTGCCCATGAATATGACCTGACCGCCTTTGCGCAGGGATCTTACCATGGCGTCTGCTGCCGCGCGTATCTGAACCGGATCGATTCGGGATATTGCATCCGCGCTTCTCTTGAACTCGTTCCTTATGAGGTCATCCATTGTTATACCTCCAGGATCTGACTCCTTTGGGCTCGAACATGAAATCGGTTATCCTGGCACCGCATTTGGCCAATTCTTTTGATACCGTATATTTCTTGTCGTAGTCGCAGATGAAATACATGAATCCTCCGCCGCCCGCACCGGAGACCTTGCCCCCTATGGCTCCGGACGCCTTCGCGGTATCGTACAATTTATCGATGAGCGGGTTCGATATCTTATCGGAGAACATCTTCTTGTTTCTCCAGCCCTCATCCAGCAGCTCTCCCGTGGATTGGACATCCCCCTTCTCCAGAGCACTTGCCATATCCTCTGCGATCCTCTTCGTATGATCCAGGGCCTCTTCGTTGCTACCTTTTTTGAAGGACTTCACCTGAGAGTCTATTATATTTGCGGATTCACGGGTGGTGCCTGTGTAGCAGAGCACGGAACGGTACTGAAGCTCGTTAACCGTATCATCCTTGACCCTTACACAGTTAACGTCCACGCCGTCCGATCTGAATCTCATGAGGTTGAAACCGCCGAAAACCGCAGCGTACTGATCCTGCTTACCCCCCTTCAAGCCTATGTCCTCTCTCTCGAGGATATATGCCAGATTGGCGGCCTCGTGGTTGGTCATATTCAGATCAAGCCATTCAGCAACTGCGGATATCACTGCGACCATTACTGTTGAAGACCCCCCCAAACCCGAACCGGGGGGAGCCTCGGACTGAAGGAACATCCTGAATCCCTCTTTTATGCCGAAATGGTTGGTCACAGCCTTTATGAGGTCCATATTCCCGTCCAACGGCAAAGGCCCTCCGTCCAGAGAAGCTTCGAACCTGCCGTAATCGACGGATGTGACAGACATCTTGCTTTCTTTTATGGGCGTTATCGTGCAATACGCATACTTGTTTATCGTGGCGTTGAACACCACTCCGCCCTTCCTGGATGCGTAAGGCTCCACATCCGTGCCCCCTCCGGCCATTCCCAACCTCAGCGGTGCCCTGGACCTGAAGTACTCGCTCATCCGATCACATTCCCTCTTATCCTTGAATTCGGTTTTACCGATGTCCCGTCCCCCAGGACGGAATCGATTATCACAGAGCCCTCTCCGACAACGCATCCTTCCCCCAGGATGCTCCCGATGATCTCCGAGGAATCGATATCGCAATTCCACATAACAAGCGTATCCTTTAAATTGCTATGCAGGACCTTGCTTCCTTTCAGTATCACTGAGGATTCTGCCTGGCTCTGTTTCATTATCACCCCTTCCCCTGCATAGAACGGCTTTTCTATCACAGAGTCCGAGAACGCTCCCCTCCATTCGCGATCGCTGTATCCTTTAACCGCCATATCCAGGTTGGCACCTAAAAGATCTGAAGGACGACCCACGTCCCTCCAGCTCCCTTCGAGCCTGTAGCTCTGTATCCTCTCGCCCCGGCTCATAAGAATCGGTATCAGTTCCTTAGAGAGATCGAAGGCCTTTCTGTACGGGACTTCTTTCATCACCCTTTTCTCGACAACGTATACTCCGGCGTTTATCAGATTGGAGAACACCTCCTCCGGCCGGGGTTTCTCCCTGAATTCCGATATCCTGCCGTCGTCTTCGATACGGGCTATCCCGAACTCGCACGGATTCTCAACGGGAGTAAGTGCCAGAGTCACTGTTGCTTTGGTCCTTCTGTGTATATCGATCTCTTTTGAGATGTCAATGTCTGCGAATACGTCCCCATTGGCTGCGATGAAGGTATCGTCAAGACGGTCCTCGATCAGCTTTATCGCACCCGCTGTTCCCAGGGGCTCATCCTCATAGGAATAGCTTATGCTTATACCGAACTCTTCTCCGTTCCCTATCTCTGCGACCAGCTTCTCGGACTTGTATCCGCATGCCAGCATTACATCGTCTATCCCGGCATTCACCATGGACTCGATGAGATACATCAGGCAGGGCTTGTCCAGCACAGGCAGCACAGGCTTAGGCCTCGTCTCCGTCAGCGGTCTGAGTCTCGTTCCCTTCCCGCCGACCATTATGACCGCTTGTCTGATCCTTTCCAATGACATCCCCTCTACTGCTCGAAAAATCTGACCACATTATCCCCGGGCTCAGCCCCTATGGATTCTGCCACGGGGGCGCATTTGGTCCTCAGCACATAGACGATGGGCTTTCCCAATTTCTCCAATGAGAGAGACTCATAGTTGGCCATTCCCTTTGAGATTATCAGGTCAGCATTCTTAATGGCATCTCTCAGATCCTTCGGGGCTCTTTTCATATCCACACCTACCGCGAAGACGCCTGTTGTCAGTATCGAATCCAATTCCTTATCGATGCCTGTACGTCTTGCATCTACCATGGTCATGTCGTTCAATATCGGTTCTCCGCGAACGACGCCCGTGATCCTTTTCCCCATCCTCCTGAGCAGCCTTATCAGAACCTTGTCCATCTGGCTCTCTCCGCAGTTGTCGAAGATGTAAAGAACGGAGCTTGCCGCGTCTATTGCCTGCAAAGCCTTCTCGTCCGCATCTATGCCCTGGGACATCAGGCTGTTGAAGAGACCCTTGAACTCGTTCGGATCGTCTATGGCTATTCCCGAACCGAAATCCATTATGTTACCGAGAGCCGCGACCTCCAACGCAGTTCTTAAGGGATCGTCGGAGGAAGAGACCTCTTTCTCCGCCACGTCCACGTAACGCTCCGCTATCTCGTCCGATGCTATCTTAAGTTGAAGGTATGGGTCTTTCACTCCCATGGCGGCGTATGCGCCCCTGTGCACATCCGTTGCGACTTCAGCCGAATTGCGGCCGGATAGCCCGTTGGCAAAGGTCTTCGACACCGCCGAGATGACCTGGAACTCCCTTCCGTTACCGGCCAGCCCGGCCTGGAAGATTGCTCTCCTCATGAGACAGGGCGCGCATTCGGGTTTGACTTTCATGCCCATTGAAAAGACTACGTCCTTTAATACCATTTTTCTGAGCCTGAGTATGTTGTTTATATAGATGAAAAAGTATCGCAACCCCATGGCAGACCAGAAATGCTCCTCATGCGGCATAGGGCTCTACGGCGAGGGCACCACGAACTTCAAATGCCCCAGCTGCGGCGGGGACCGTATCGGAAGATGCGCCCAGTGCCGTGACCAGGGCGTAAAGTACGAGTGCAAGAAATGCGGATTCGTCGGACCGTGATATCCGTGCCGAAGATCGTTGCCGGATATGACATCTATCCGACGGATTCGGATGTGGATATGGATGAGATAATAACCGCTATCCCGAAGGCCATACCCGAAGGTATCAGGATCCTTGAGGCTGAGATTAGGCCGGTGGCATTCGGACTGAAGAAGGTCTTCGTCGGTTTCATGATCGAGAGCGAGGACGACGACATCGGAACGAGGCTCGAGAACAGTCTCCGTGCCATAAAGGACGTGGAGAATATCGAGTGCGTTACGAC